>Ga0116171_10000929_pt1 | contig 30235 bp, 24 predicted proteins | sample AD_JPNHW2_MetaG_FD_89798 | JGI IMG/M metagenome (GOLD analysis project Ga0116171, IMG submission 89798) | Active sludge microbial communities of municipal wastewater-treating anaerobic digesters from Japan - AD_JPNHW2_MetaG | ecosystem: Engineered > Bioreactor > Anaerobic > Digestate | place...
GGTCGTCCACGTCCCGGTCCTCTACGGCGGCGAGGCGGGTCCCGACCTCCATCATGTTGCCGAACATAACCGCCTCGCCGCCCGCGATGTGATCACCATCCACACCTCCGCCGACTGCCTCGTGTACATGCTTGGCTTCACCCCCGGCTTCTGTTATCTCGGGGGTATGGACAAACGCATTGCCACCCCGCGCCAGGAGACGCCGCGACTGAAGATCCCCGCCGGCTCAGTGGGCATCGCCGGTGAGCAGACAGGCATTTACCCCATGGAGAGCCCCGGAGGATGGCAGCTGATAGGACGCACGCCGCTGCGACTCTTCAATCCCGACAGCAAGCCCGAGTTCCTCTTCACCGCCGGCGATTACATCCGGTTTTACTCAGTAGATAAGGATGAGTATGAGCGGATAGCTGCTGCGGTGGCTGAAGGCACGTACCAGGTCATACGAACCCCGAAGGAATGACTATGGCGACGGTGATTGTACATACGGCAGGATTGCTGACCACTGTTCAGGACAGGGGGAGATACGGGTACCAGAGGTTTGGGATGCCCGTCTCGGGGGCGATGGATGTTTTCTCCCTCGAGTTTGCCAACCTGCTCGTGGGTAATGACCCCGGTGATGCATGTTTGGAGGCCACTATCTCCGGTCCGGAGCTTGAGTTCACCGGAGCAACATGGATAGCCATCACCGGCGCCGACATGGACCCCCACCTCAACGGCCAGGGCATCCCGATAAACACGGCGGTTGATGTCAGGCCCGGCGACAGGCTAGGATTCAGGGGATTGAGAAGCGGCTGCAGGGCGTATATAGCCTTTGCCGGGGGTATAGCTGTTCCGCCGGTAATGGGCAGCCGGTCGACATACCTCAGGGCAGGGATAGGAGGATTTCAGGGCCGGGCGCTGATTCCAGGCGACGAGTTACCGCTGGGGGGATTTGAACCCCTCTCCCCTCCCGGCCAGTTTTCCACTGGTTCTGCTAAAAGGAAACCCCGGTTAGAAAAGCTCCCGGACGGTTTGATACCCGAGTACAAGCATGAGCAGACAATCCGGATCATTTCCGGTCCCGAGGCACACTATTTTGAGATAGCAGGTCTGCGCAGCTTTCTGTCAACTGAGTACACGGTCACTGCTCAGAGCGATCGTATGGGTTACCGCTTTTCAGGAGAGCGCATAAAGCATAAAGAAGGGATGACCAACATCATCTCGGCAGGTATCTCTTTAGGCACCGTTCAGGTCCCTGGCGATGGCCAGCCCATCATCCTGATGGCTGACCGCCAGACCTCCGGCGGCTATGCCCGCATAGCCAATGTCATCATCACTGACCTCACCCTCCTCGCCCAGATGACGCCGGGAGGTGTCGTCCGTTTAATAGAGACTACCATTGATAAGGCACAGGAGCTCTATCTTAACGGGTGCAAAGTGATGTACGGAGTGTAACTCCGGATATCATCATTTGATGGCACCTCTTTATCTAGGGTATTGATGATCCGTGAGGTTTCATGAGAAGTAAAACAATGAAAACGGTTCTCCTTTCTGGCCTTCGCCGGTATACGGATCTTTAGGCGTTTCAGTCAGCTCAAGTGAATGGAGAAAAACCCGTAAGTGCAATTCATGGGTTGCCGTTTCGATCTTAGGGAATGTTACACCGTTGGTGCCTCCCATGTATTTCCATTTTGTCAGTGAAGAAGAATACTGCTTATCCTTGAAGGTTATTGTCACCATATTGGTTTCGCCGTATTCAAGTCTCCGGGAATTGAGGATGACTGGCAACCAGATGCCCCTCCAAAGGATGGAGGATACAAGGTAGAATGGGGGACATTTCCACCTGATAACCATTGATGTATTGGTTTTTATCACAGAGTGGCATTCGGGTCTAAAGGTCATTGGGTCCATTGCCTTAGCATTAAAGTTTCAAGTAGTTGACTGATCAAACATGGATCTCAATCATAGTCTCTTGAACAGATTCAGAAGCCCTATCTGTTGGTTTCTAATACTGCCAACCTTATGCCCCATTGTACCTCCTCCCTTCCTGACCTCTTCAAGGTAGACCGATTGCCAGTAAAGCAGCTTCTCCCAGGTCTCTATCACCTGCCTTTTGACATACATCCGCAGCTCCCCTTCAGCCTGGGACTGACTGAAGGTTGTTGGTTTTACCATTCTCAGTGTGTTGTAAAAGGAAACAGCATCTTCGTTTCCGGTTTCCTGTTCCAGGTTTTCTCTGATCTCATTCTCCATAATGCAGAAATTTAATTGGTTAAAAACTACTCTTCGCATCAGAGCAATTCGGAAGTCGCTGGCTTTAACATTTTTGGCAGACTGCCCGCATCGCTTTACCACCGTGGTGTCAACTCGGTTGGTACCCATTCAAGGGTTCCTGATGCAACAGTGCAAAGATACTGTTTCAGAGCATTCAGAAAAAAAACAGATCGCAATATTTCCATGACTTTGTCGGGCATCATCCTGGTGGATTGCGCTGCATTTATTTGAACAAGCGGCCGTTAAGTTGTCAAAGTATTGGAAACATAATTTTCTTTAGTTTCCTGGCTTTGATTTAAACTCACTTTCCCCTAAATTGAGGAAAATTTCAGCTGATCCATGATAGGTAATTATAAGATCATCACACTGTGTGGCAGCACAAGGTTTAAGGAGCAGTACATCGCTGCAGAGAAGCGCCTTACACTCGAGGGGAATATAGTTATTAGCGTAGGATTATTTGGCCATTCCGGAGATCCGGAGGTTTATGAAAAGTGGAACAAAAAAATGCTTGACGACATGCATCTCCGGAAGATAGATCTGGCTGATGAAATATTTGTCATAAATCCTGGTGGCTATGTGGGTGACTCTACCCGCAACGAAATCAGCTATGCCGTTAAAACCGGAAAGCAGGTGAACTATCTTGAACAATCTGGAATTGTTGACCCTCAAAACAATCCGTTTGTTAGGAATAGTTGGATCAGCCAGGGCTACCCTTTCACACCTCACAGACAGGAACAATTCCAGACCCTGATCGGTTTGCGGATCGAAGAGATTAAAAGCAACTATACTTCAAATGATGGTTCCTACCCTGCATTCATTGCAATAAGGTGGGGATTTGCACGTATAGTAAACAGAAGGCTTAAACCTACTGTAAAGTGGCGAATAAGAGACAAATACGACAATTCCGGGAAATGATTTAACATGCTTCAATAACGATTTGGGGCTAGGGGTAAAATGCGCTCTTTAAAAATTCTGAATCTTGCACAGATGCCTCTATTGAACAGAACTAATATTTTCATGCACATTCCAATTAAACTGGAATATATCGGAATTATAAATATCTTTTATATCAACTAATAGCATAATTTCAGGCATCTAATAAGTTAATCAATTTTAATGTCGTAGAATTTGTAAATAACCTTAATAAACATGCTATTATATATGGTATACTGAATACGTTTATTCATTAGCTACACGTTATTTTAAAAAGACCTTAGAATATGAATAGCATTTTCAAAATATATGATAAGGGGACCAAATCGAATCAATCAGATTCAGTTTTTTCAATTATTGGTAGGAGTGAACCTGCTTTGACAAAGTCTTTAGCTTTTATTTTATATAGAAATAAAACATTGCTAAAAGAATTCCTTAAAATAATCGACAGCAACCTAGACGAGAATTTTAGAAAAGTTTTTATATCTGCGGAGCAGATGCCAGATATTGGACTCGACAACAATAGGCGAGATATTGCAATTAAATTATATTATGAAAATACTGAAAATAATACAATAATAATTTGTGAGGCTAAAAATCTGGTTCAAAAAAACATAAATTCACAATTAATCATAAATCAACTTGAAAAGTACTTTGATCCGGTTTCATACTCGGATATTCAATTTATGAAGAATAAGATCGCAGTGACACTGACAAATGACAGATTATTGTTTTCAAACCTAATTACTAAATATTTTGATAATATTGTATCCCTCAAATGGCAGGATGTTATTATATTGTTGGAGAAGCACACAGATTATTTAATTCAATCTTATAAAGAAGAAATTATGAGATCCAATTATGTTAAAACTTATGAAGAGGAGGTATTCTGTCCACCTGTAGGAGATTCCTATGAAAAAGTCAAAAACCTTGGAATCTATTGTTGTCCAGCTGACAGGAGTCTAAAAGAAGCTATATATTTACTTCCTAGAATTCCTGTGAACAAGAATGAAAAGATTCTGAAAGAGAAGTATAAATTTGATAATGAAGCTATAAAAAGGATCAAAGGAAAGGGATTCTCAATTGCTTTATATAAAATTGAAACTAGTTTCATAGTTGATTCAGACTCATTAGATGCAATTGACGATAAAGAACTCCAGAATAAGGTGATACAGTGGGGATTAAACGAAAGGTTAAAAGTGTTCGTATTAAGAGAAAAGATGGATTTCAGAGAACCAAAAATTACTGACTTACAGAACAATGCTTGGAACGGATATTTTAGGCTATCTGATATTTGGGGAAATATGATTTCAAAAAACACTATTGAATCACTGTCGGAATAGTCATCCGAACTGATAGTAAATTGAGTGAGTATATACAAGAAACCTGTCTCTCATAAACTACACAATCACATTTACTGCTGCTTTACTCTAAACATTATCTCATGCCCAAGACCAAGAACGCCTACCTGAGATACCTCCTTATACACTCACAGATAAAGCGAAACCATTATAAGGAAGGCTATCCGACAATCGAAGACCTTTGGCAATACCTCCATGATGAGGGTTACGAGGTATCTTTCTCCACAATAGAAAAAGACCTCTGCTTCCTGAAAAACGAAAGAGGCGCACCGCTGGAATATGACCGCAGGGAAAGGTGCTACAAGTACACTGAGGACTGGGAATTCGATGTACCTCTTACCCCTGAAGCTGTCAGGATCCTCCAGATGACCCTCCACAAGCTGGAGATCTTCGGCGAGGCACAGGAATTCCGCATGGTCAATGACGCCATTGAGAAACTTTCGGATCATTTCCAGATTGTCCGGCAATACCCTGATGACAGGCTCAACAAGTACATCCTCTTCGAATATACAAAGGGCTTTTCCGGGAAGGAACACCTTTCCCGCATCTACGAGGCCATCTACGAGAAACGCACCATCATGTTCACCCACTGCCGTTTCGATACCGAGGATCCCACTCAGCGCACCCTGCAACCATATATTCTCAAAGAACACCGCAACCGATGGTACGTCATCGGAAAGGAGAACGGAACAGCACGGATCTTCGGGCTTGACCGAATATGCAATCTGGCAGTCACGGATAATTATTTCCTTCAGGAACCGGCCTTTTATGATGAAATCTTCAACGTCCTCCGGGATGCAGTAGGCGTTTTTGCCTTTGGATTTGAGTCGGAGGATGTGGTACTTCATTTCAATCCTGACGAGGCACCTTACATCAAGACCCTCCCGCTCCACCGCTCGCAGCAGTCGGTGTATGAAAACGAGACGAACGGATATACTGTAAAGCTTCATGTCAAGGTCACAGCCGAATTCATCAACGACTGCATACTTCGTTTCGGCGACAAGGTAAGAGTCGTATCCCCTTCCAACCTGGCGGAGCATGTCGCCGGCATTTGGCAGCGGGCACTAGACCGCTACAACGCCAGCCAAACTGTCTGACGCACACTTTTCACTACAATAATTACAAGCTTGTCAGTCTGTAAATAGATTGAGGAGTACCGTCATATCTTGGCCGAAAATTCAGGGTCATGATAAACGCATCCCATACCTCGCCTAAAAGGCGCGGCACGCTCCGCGTTGCCTTCAGGGTAAGCGACACCGCCGCCGGATCATTCACCATAGGCCGCCGTGGATTCCTCATCGGCAAAAACAGCCAGCCGATCCCCTACAGGGTAATCATCTGTTCCCGCACCGGAAAGGGTGTGATGGAACTGGACCGTCCAGCCACCCTGAAACGAACATGAAATCATAAAAACACAGGAATATGGATGAACTTCTTAACCCCAATCATCTTGCCCGTCTGGAGAGTATCTCCCGTACGGCAGTCAAAAGCCAGCTGAACCTAAATGCCCTCGCAAGAGTCCAGGGCGACATTGATGCCATAGCCTCATTTCTGGGTATAACCAGCGCTCAGACGGTCCTCTTTGCAGTGATTGCGGACCTGAGCCTTCAGCGTACGGTAACTCTCGAGGGACTGGCCAAGCACTTCGACTGCAGCGTGCTCAGGTTGGTGACATACATGAAGGAGACGGAATACCTGGAAAAGAAGGGATTCGTGAAGCGGCTTATTCGCAGAAAGGGCCGGCGCCCTTCATACAACGATATCGGTTTTACGGTTCCGGCATTTGTGATTGACGCCCTCCTGCAGGGTGACACTGCGAAGCTGGAGGCTGCCACAAGATTTGACCTGCCGGCATTCCTGAAGCAGATCACTGACCTTATCGACGAAAGGGAGGAAAACACTATTGGCACAACCCAGGTCCTCGAGGAGGCTGGTTTTCTCATTGCTGCCAACAACCAGCTTCCTTTTGTCAGTTATGTCGACAACGGTCTGAAGTCGATGCTTAGCAAGTGTGCGGTTTTCGCATTCAGCTTTGTTAGGCTCAAGGGACAGTCAAGTGTCGATTTCGAGAGCTTTGCCAACTCTCTTTTTGATGATCTTAGCCAGCAGCTCGAATTCTGCCAGGAGCTCGCATCCGGAAGACACGAACTGGTAAAGGCCGGCTATATAAAGCTCATTGCCTCAGAGTTTGACGGCGAGAAGAGCGCTTCCCTGTCACTCAGAACCGCGAGGGAACTGTATCACTCCTACCCCAACCTCCTTAAACCGGAGAATGACAGATCAGGACTGATTGATTATAAGTCGCTTAAAAACAAGAGCCTGCTATTCTGTACTGAATTAAAGGAGCAGCTTGATCTGCTTGAGGATATCATGAAACCTGCGAAGTTCAGGTCATATTGCAGGCAGCTGAAGCGAAACGGGCTGACCAGCGGCATCACAGCTGTCTTTTCCGGTGAACCGGGAACCGGTAAGACCGAAGAGGTATATCAGCTGGCGCGAAGGACAAAGCGCAGCATAATGATGGTCGACCTCTCGCAAATGCGTAGCAAGTGGTTCGGCGAGAGCGAAAAAAGGGTCAAGCAGGTTTTCGACGATTATGAGGCCATCAGGAAGACCAGTCTCGTGGAGCCCATTCTGTTTATAAATGAGGCCGACGGACTGCTTACAAAACGTATCGACCTTAGCACCAGCAACGAAGCGGCAGAGCGGGTGACCAACATTATGCAGAATGTTCTTCTGCAGGCCCTGGAAAACTTCGAGGGGATACTGATTGCAACCACCAACCTTACCGGAAACATGGACAGGGCATATGAGCGCAGGTTCAGCTTACGTCTGAACTTTCCAAGGCCGGATAAGCACATAAGGGCATCCATCTGGAAAGAGAAGCTGCCAGATCTGACTCAAGAGGAAGCACGCTTACTGGGAGAGCGTTTTGAAATTTCAGGCGGGGAGATTGACAATCAGATTAGACAGGTTCTCCTGCGAAAGGTTCTTAGGAAGGATGGGGATTTGTTTAACGCACTGAATAAAAGCTGCAAGACCACTAATGGGTTTAGTCCTAAAAGACAAATTGGATTTTAACTCTCCATCCCACACATTTGATTATAGTTACTTCCTTTTTAGCTTTTTGCTATATGCAAAGCATTATGCATATTTAGTTTAATTCAGCTTTGTCTTTAGAATTTTGGCATAATCGCCTAATTTAATGCCAAAATTATCACTTACCTCATGTGCAAATTCTAAAATACCCTGCTTTACTGAATTAATCAAATCTACTTTTTGCAGGAGCGTAGAATCATGTGGTAGGCCAAGTATGTATTTCTTACTTTTTTCAATGCGCTCCTCGGTTAATGATCCTTTTTGATTTTCTAATTCTTCTTTGGGTATTTCTAATATGCCTCGACAAATGCCTCTCATCCTCTTATAAATATCATCAGGAGACAATTCATTTATTATTGTGACAAGGCCATCCATTTCAAACTTTATTTTGTTCCTAAAGTACTCGGGAATATCATAATTTTCCAAAACCATACTACCCTTGCCAGAAATGACATATATGCCTTGTTTAAGTTCAACTCTATAATAAGGGTTGGGGCTGAATGAAGCCAGGTTTTTGTTCAACCAATCTTTTAAGGAATTTACCATCCCAATTTCCAAGTCATTGACTGGATCTGAATCTTCTTTGAAAGGCATACAAATTATGAATTAAACAATTCCAAATATATGTAATTCTTACCATGTCATAATAATCTAGTCATATCAAGATTCGACCTTAAACTCTAACCATTTTTTGATCCTGCGTTCGGGGATCCTCTCAGCTAAAAGATTGATTTGACCCCGGATTGTTGGTTCTCAGGTTCAATAGAAATGAAACGTAAGAAGGCAGGAAGGATTAGAAGGATTCCAGGAGGCAGGCAAAGGAAAAAGTTTTCATTTATGAACCATAAGCTGAATTCCTGATACTTCTGCCAGCCTCAGAACGTTTCTTTTAAAATCCGGAGGTTTGAACAGCAGATCCTGAACAAAAAATACACTCCCTACATAGGTGGAGGAGCAGCCGGCTTTTTTTGAGGCAAACCAACGGAACAAGGAGACTGAAATGAAAGCAAATGAACATAAGGACCCGGCCGACAAGAAGATCCTCTTTGTTTGTAGCCACAACGAGATGCGCAGCAGCACTGCTGAAACCGTATACCGGGAAGAAGGCCTCAATGTCCTGTCTGCAGGTACCGAAAGGTTTGCAAATGTACCCCTGAACACAGAGCTGATAAGATGGGCTGACATGATCCTTGTGATGGAGAACAGGCACAGGGTGGCAATAGAAACGCATTTCGGAGATGAGATCGTCAACAAAAAGATTATAGATCTTGACATCCCGGATAACTACTATTACATGGAACCGAAGCTTGTTGCCATAATAAGGGAACGGGCTGACCCCTACCTTAAACCCTGATGAACCTGATACAGTCCACTCGTATTCAGGGAAAATAACAAACCTGTAAACCTGCCCCCCATGCCCGTAAGCAAAAACCCCTACAAGAGATTCAGTCTGATAGACAACGCAATCAGAAAGCGTGACTACCCTTCGCTGGAGAAGATAAAAGATCTCCTCGAGTATGAAGGATACCCGGTATCAGTCTCCACCCTCGAAAAAGACCTCGAGACAATGCGCAGCAAATTCTCGATGCCCATTATCTATGACAGATACCGGAGGGGTTATGCCTACAGCGACGAAAACGCGTATTTCGACATACCCGTGACCGGCGAGGATGTCGAAACCATCTGGATGGCTCTCGACAAACTGAACATGTTCCGCAATGCCTCCGCCTTCAGGAATGTCAGAAGCTCGCTGGAGATGATAATGTCGCGGCTAGAAATAGACCTCGACAGACGGGATGTGTTTGCCGACAAGGTGATATTCTATGAGCCTCTCCCCGACTTCGCCGGCAGCGAATGGCTGGCAGCTATTTACGATGCGATATGCGGATGCCATCATATCTACTTTGAATTCCACTCATACCAGACCGTCACAAGTCACTGCCTGGAACCCTATGTGCTAAAGGAATACTCCGGAAGATGGTATGTGATAGGAAAGGAAAACGGTTCGCCGGAACTTTACGGGCTTGACAGAATCCGGAAACTGGAGGCGGGAACATCCATCTACGCAAGGGACAAGGGATTCTATGACAGAACCCGGCGCGGTATCGAGTTGTCCCTGGGCATGTTCAACTTCCAGTCCCGCCATCATATGGTACATATCGGTTATGACATCACACTGGCTGATGAGATCAGGACTAAGAAATTCACGGAATACCAGAGGGTCCTGTCCGAAGATTCACAGGAAATAGTCATCGGGATGGATGTTGTAATGGATGAAGCATTCCTGCAAAAGGCAGTGCTGCCCTATGGAGACAAGGCAAGAATATACGGACCCGCTTTTGCCGTCAGTATGGTCAGAAGGGTTCTGATCAAAGCACTCAACAACTATTCTGAAGAGTAAATATAATCATCAGTCCGGCAGAGGCTAATCAGCTGATATGGTTTCTTCCCCGGATACTGTTCCTGCTTGGTCAAACAGGCGCATAAGTTAAATATCCGTCAAATACATTAATTATCATGCACTCCGTAAATAGTTTACGGAGCGCAATTCTATTATTGCAGCCTGTAAGCGTGAAATCAATAAATACAGTCATATGAAAAAGGAAGGGAACAACCTGCCCGGCAAAAGGAAAAAGAAGCCACTGAACATCGAAATCACTGAGCTCTTCATGGCAAAGAAGGGCAAGAAGGGATGGACTCATTGCTTCCACGGTGTAATCCATCGCGAAAAGGATGAGAACGGCAAGGAAACAGCCGTCAACAGCAAGATATTCCTTCCCGGGGAAGGACACATCTGGAGCCGCGATGTCAACCAGGACAAGTGCGGAGAAAACCTCGACGACATGGTTGAGCTTCGCCTCGACCATAACATTCATGGCCATCCCGGTGTAACTGCGACAATAGCGGAGAGCAAGTTTTTCCTGAACTGAAATGAGAGCATATGAAATTGTTCAAGGGCAAAAACGAAAGAATAAGGGAGCGGGAGGCCTGTGAGCAGATGAGGCTTGCCATCATGGAGCTGGTCAGGGAGGCACAGGGTGACTGTTACCAGGCGCCTGACAATAGTTTCCCCGGTCGTACTGCAAGGTTCATTGGCTCCACGGCAAGCCGGATACACAGAATTTTCAGCTCTGTCTGGGTACTGGTACCCCTTACACTGGCACTCTTGTACCTCCTGATGCGGTGGACAGGACTGTCGGTGGAAATAAACCGTGCAGGGGAACTTTTGTTCAGGATTGGATAGACCTAAGTTACCTGAAGAAAGCTGTATACTGGATTTGTAACCATAATGACTGTCAACAGTTAAACTTGAACAGAATGAACGAAAAAGACACAGACAGACTGAGGGAAGAATACCTCGAAAAGCATATCTTCTGCGGTCTTACCGACCTGAATACAGGGTTTGACGTGCCCACTATAAAGTATTTCAGCAGGGAGGATTTTGAGATACTAATGGACCGCGTCGAGGCTGCCGGCATTGGCATCTACGGCATCGAGCCGTGGATTGACGGTGAGTTTTATGATGTCTGGACATGCGAGGAGTTCAGCAGTGAACCCACAAACCCGGAATGGTACCGCACGGCATTCGATGACTTCGCCACACGAGGTGTAAGTCTGCAGTATGCAGCATCATACTACGTACCCGTCAGGCTGCTGAACCTGCCTGAGGAATGATTGTGTAAACGAATAAAAACAAATATGGAGAAGGAAAAAGTCTTTTATCTCAAGCCGAAGTTCTGGCCTGACAGGGACCATAGAAAAAAGCCCGATGACAGTTTCCTGCTGGCTGATGACCCTGCTATCGCTGATATATTCAGATACAGGCAGGAGGTGAGGCTTTATTACCGGAACTGGATTGGAGTATGGCGCACATACAGCTGGTTCAACATGTGGATGCCGCTTGCGGCTCCTGTAACCGGACTCCTGGCGGGGAGCTGGATTGTGACAGTCGTCCTTCTGGTATTTTATGTTGTGTTCGCACGCATAATAGGCCGTAAGAAGCACTCGCTGTCATTCTACAGGATATTTGTCCCGGGATTGTTTGACGGGATGATAACGGAACATTTCGGCCTGCCAATACCCTTTGAAGACAGCAGTTATGAGTAGACAGCCAGCAAGGAAAACCTTTTTCCGCAGCGAGAGTGAGCGGAACCTGTGGATACGGCTCAATGCCGAGCGCCTTCAGTACAGCGACAGGATGCTGAACAGAGAGCAATCACCGATGGGCTGCGTAGAGGAGCCCCATACATACATGTGGATATCCGGGAACCAGCTCGACTATGACGAGCACGAGCGCCCCGCCCCCCGCTTCTCACTGGAGGAGCTTCTCCTCTCCCCTTCCGAACTTTTTCGCCTTGAGCAGCAAAGGGAGGAGGAAGAATTGAGGGTCATGCGGGAGCATAATTCATCCGAAGAAGACCTAAGCGGATGGCAGTGGCGCTGAAGTTCCGGAAAGCAAGGAGAATGAAACGAAAAACAATAAAGTAATAATGACAGCAGACGCCGAAAGGATGTACAGGGATGTTGAGTTCCTGACTTCCGTTTATCCGCCCAGGAACCATAAGAATCATGAATCGCTGGAAGAGGCAGCATCATACATTGAGGCTGAATTCCGGAAGCTGGACTGCGTAGTTGAAAATCAGTACTGGGAAGTCAACGGATACCGGTACAGGAATGTGATTGCCTCGTTCAATCCTGAGAGCAAAAAGAGGCTGATAGTCGGTGCGCATTATGATGTCTTCGGTGACACCCCCGGAGCAGACGACAATGCCAGTGCAGTGGCAGGACTGCTGGAATGCGCCAGACTGTTCGACGCCCAGCGACCGGACATCGGCTACAGGCTCGATTTCGTCACCTACTGTCTCGAGGAGCCGCCCTTCTTCAGGACGCCGGACATGGGCAGCGCCGTACACGCCAGGTCGCTCCTGCCGGTGAGGCAGGATATTATAGGCATGATATGCCTGGAAATGATAGGATACTATTCCGACAAACCCGGCTCGCAGGATATTCCCCTGAAGGATATGAGGAGAGTTTTTCCTGATACCGGCAACTTCATCATCGTGGCAGGAAGGAGTCACCAGAAGGCATTTGCCGAGAGAATTACCGCGCTTATCCGTGAAAAATGCTCCGTTACTGCCTACACCGTCACTGACCCCAGGGTAAATGAACTCCTGGAGCTCTCCGACCATCTGAATTACTGGAATTGCGGGTTCAATGCGGTGATGGTCAATGACACCTCCATGCTGAGGAACAAGAACTATCATGAGGTAGAGGATATGATTGAAAAACTCGATTTCGAAAAAATGGCGGAGGTGGTAACCGGGTGCTATAATGCAATAACAAATATCTGAATAAATCTGTCAGTCAGGAACCTGTCTATTTGACTCTAAATCACAAATCGAAACTTCTCATGCCTGAGAACAGACATGTTCTTCTTGATGCTGATTTTAGGAAGATTGAAAGCCGGTGAATTGATGCAACCCTTTTTGAAGGGAGTGGGAAAGAAACCAGAGCTATTGCCAGGGAGCTGGGATGCGATGTTTATTACTGGTCACCGTATGAAGAGACCAGGTTTATTGTAACCGTCAGCGCGGATAATGAGACTGACTTTCCGGGAAGCGATGACTGGACCATATTATGCGGTTGTCGACTTTTAGGCAGAAACATTTAGAATGCCGATAAAAAGGTAAGGCTTAGACAATTAAATAAGGCATATCAGAGTTTTCATATCGTAACCTACTGTAAAAAGATATACAGACATTATTCAGTGAAATAAACACTTTAGATTAAAAGGGAACTCCGTTAACGCAAAAAACAAAACAATCAGGTATCATGCAGAAAAAGGAATTTACAAAGGAAGAGCTTGCAGAAATTGAGTCCAGAAGCAAAAAGGCGATGGCAGACTTTGCAGCACGTCAGAAAGAGAACCCCCAGCTCATAACAAGTAAGGATGTGGCAAGAATAATGGGCATGGATGAGGATATGATCGAGGATCTGTTCGGTGAAGAAGAGAACGTGAAGGGTGAAGGAAATACGGAAGGCGAACACGGAAACCCCTTCGCAGAGGATGATGAAATTTTGTAATGGAACGGCTTTATCCGCCTGCTTTTATTTATTCAGACCAGGCCCGCAGGTTAGTGGCCTTATGTAGTTTAGCTGTAAAGGCAAGTTCTTTATTTCAAAATAACAAAAAATCGAATGGCAGAAAGTATTGATGTGCACAAGGTCTTTGCGGAATATTTCAAAGGCTGTGAAGCCCTGGCCTATGCGCTGTCCTCAAGGCTTGAGGATGGCAACATATGCTTTGACATAGAAGAATATCTCGCCGATAAGGAACTATGGGAGCTTAATCCCTTTCTTGAGAATAATCCCGGTCTGCTCAGAGAGCAAGTTCAACAGAGCACATTTGTTACACACAGCCTGGAGATCCTTAAGCCTTTTATCATTCACAACGGCAAAGCTTATCTGCAGCGTTACTACAGGTATGAAACAGAAATCATTGCCAATATCAGAAGGCTGGGAAACAATTTCCATATCGTAACCGGAGGACCGGGCACAGGCAAAACATACAGCATTGGATTCAGACTCATTGAGAAATTCACGCATAAACCCCGCCTGAAAGTAGCACTTGCCGCTCCCACAGGGAAAGCCGCAGCCAGAATGAAAGAGGCGCTGAAGGACTTTGTGAAATCACAGGAGAATAAAATCAAGCACAGCATCGGCTCCAGTATTACTAACCTGAATGCACAGACAATCCACAGACTACTTGGATACAGGAGAAACAGCGTGTTTTTCAGGCATGATGAAAAGAACCGGTTGCCTTTCGACCTCGTTATCATTGATGAGTGTTCCATGATTGACGGAGCTATGATGGCCAAGTTGCTGAATGCAGTTGATTGCAAATCAGAATTATGGCTCATAGGTGACAAGGATCAGCTTGCTTCCATAGAAGCCGGTTCGGTTTTCGGAGATCTTTGCCGTGCAGGCAGTGCGCCTCTTCTTGATGGGAAAGTTGAACTCAAAACGGAAAACTGGAGATTTAAGCCGGATCGGGGAATTGGCAGACTCAGCAAGGAAATAATTGACGGCAAATTCAATAATGCAGATTCATATTCAGGAGATAACGAAGTCACGATCAATATATTTAAATCAGACAATCCAGGAGAAAACCTCTTCAGGGAAAAGGTTCTGAAATCAGATTACTTCAGGGAATATGCCTCACTTTATTCGGAATACATTAACAAGGAATCTGTTAAGGAAGCTCTGGATTGCCTTGATAAAATCAGATTTCTATGTGTTACCAGGACAAATGATTACGGCGTGGCTGAAGTAAACAAAGCCATTGAAAAGCACCTTAAAACTGTAATCGGAGACGAGAATATATTTTGTCCACGTGAAGGCTTCTATCATAATCAGCCTGTGATTATTACCAAAAATGATTATAACCTGAAGGTTTACAACGGAGACGTGGGTCTGATCCGGAAAGAGGGTGATGCATATCTGGCCTGGTTTGAGACGGCAGAGGGAGAAGTACGAAGCATACCTGCAGGATATCTCAATCATTTTGAAACGGCCTATGCAATGACCATCCACAAGAGTCAGGGATCTGAATTCGAAAATGTGTTTCTGATTCTGCCAGAGAAGCAGGGGGAAATGCTGCTCACGAGAGAACTGCTTTATACTGGTCTTACTCGTGCTAAGAATAAAGCTGTAATAATGGCTTCTCCTGAATCACTTCAAAGATGCATTGAGCGAAGTGTTTCGCGCGCATCAGGACTTGAATACCGTCTGTTAAATGAATAATAAGGAAGCAAATGCTGTACTGTTCAAATAATCCGGAACAACTCTGCCACAAACTAGCTCAGAATTTAAGAAACAACCAGAAAGGTGTTTTTGACAGAGAGATTATAGTAACCCAGTCTGCGGGTATGACTTCATGGCTTAAGACTACATTGGCATACACAAACGGAGTTATCGCAAATATTGTATTCCTGAATCAGGATGCTATCCTCAGCGAACTCTACGAGCTGATGTTTGAAGAAAGGTTAATAAGCAATAAAAATTCTATAAAATTCAAAATCTACAAGGCACTTGGCAAGAATGCTTTCATCGAGGCATTTCCCCTGGTTTCAAATTACTATAAGGATGACGATCTGAGACAAGTACAGCTTGCCGGCAAAATTGCAGATCTTTTTGACCAATATCAGTTGTATCGTTCGGATTTGCCAAGATCATGGAAACAAGGAACCAGTATCACGGATAAACCTGATTCTGAAGAGTGGCAGAAATGGTTGTGGAACGAAATCAATATAGAATCCAGGGAGGAGATAAAGGATAAAATCATAGTAAGTCTTGAGGCGAAAAAAAGTTTGGTTGAATCCAGGTTTCCCCGAATCTCATTTTTCGGAATAACCATCTTTACTGAATTCCATCTTGATTTTTTCAAAACCCTGTCCAGGTATATACAAATGGATTTTTACATATCCATACCAGGGGTAAGCGATAATTCCGTCAATGGCCTGTTGATCAGTTTCGGTCAGAAGGCAAAGGAACTGAAGGAAATGCTGGAAGAAAAGTTTGGCAAGCCGGAGTTTGATAAGGTTAAATACCAGGGTTACGGCAACATTCCTGACACATCACTTGTAAGGGTTCAGAATCAGATTCTTGAGAATACACATCATCTTGAATTCATTGATGACAGTTCCATCCTGATAAACTCCTGCTATACTCCGGCGAGAGAGTCCGAGTGCCTTTATAACTACCTCCTTGACCTGTTTGTAAGGGACAAAAGTCTCAAACCGGGCGATATCCTAGTAATGACAACAGATATTGACAAATACGCTCCATACATAAAAGCCTTGTTTGTACATGGACCTGTTAAGATTCCGGTATGGATATCAGGTGCTGCAAGCACAACAGAAGATTCAATTTTATCTGCCGTGGAGCAGATCCTGAAGTTCACAGAAGAAGATTTCACTTCTGAAAAGGTAGTAAGCCTCCTCGAACAGAAAAGGATTAAAACACGATTTGGTGTAAGAGATTGCGATTATGTACGTTCTGTTGTTCTTGATGCAAATATCAGGACCGGCCTTGAAGGCAAGGAAAGCAATGAGACCATCTATGTCAGCTGGAAATATGGCCTGGATAAAATCATCCTGGGATATGCAATGCTGACGGAAGAAGAATACCAGGTTGATGACCGACCAACTGTATTTCCATACCGGGATGCCGAATCGTCTGAAAGCTTTGATCTTTTAAAATTAAAAGCATTCACGGACAAACTTGGGGAGATTCTGAGTGCAGAAAAAACCGAAAAAAGTCTTGCCGAATGGAAAACGTTCCTCTTCGGGGAGATTATTGAAGAAATGATATTTTATGACAGTTTCAGCAAGGAAGACAGGGCAGAATTATCTTCGGTCTATAAGTCCCTCTCCTACATTGATTCAATTGATTTCGAAGAAAAAGTATCTTTCCGGACTTTTCTTAACGAGCTTGACTCCAGGCTCTTCAAGGAAGCTACTGAAATATCCCTAAATACCGGCAACGTAACTGTTTCATCTCCTGTTCCCGTCAGGGGAATTCCTTTCCGGGTCATCTGCTTCCTTGGACTCGACAATGATATTTTCCCGAGGAAGGATCAGTACCTGGGCTTCGACCTGATGGGAGAAGCCTATCGGCAGGGCGACAGGAGCAAAAAGGAAACCGATAAGTATCTTTTCCTTGATACAATCCTTTCTGCCCGTGAAAAACTGTACCTGAGCTATATAGGCCAAAGCAGCAGGGATAATAGCCGGATTCCGCCATCAGTCGTCATTGACACTCTGGTCGATTACCTTGACGCTGAGTCTTTGGTCATAAAGCACCCTCTTCATGGTTTCAGTAATGAATACAACCCAAAGGCCGGAGACCGGATGTTTACTTTTCTTTATGGTAACGAATCTGATAAAAGAAATGAAAAGGAGCCAGTAAAAACTGATACAGGGGAAATCAGTGTTTACTCTTTCGTGAAATTTTTCGAGAATCCGATTCAATGGTATTTTGAATATATACTTGGGATTAAGTATGAAGAAGCTGAAGCGGCTCTTCCGGAATCTGAACTTTTTAAACTTAATTCTCTTGATGAATGGAGCCTGAAACAGAATCTAATGGAAGCCGGTGAATTCGACAATGAGGAATTCCTCCTGAGACTCAAGAAAGAGGGAAAACTGCCTCTTAAAAACCTTGGAATTATTACACTTGAGAAAATACGGTTCGAGATCACCGAGCTCAAGCAGAAATACGGCGAACTCAAAAACGGGGCTGAATGTAGAAGCCATGAAGTAGATCTAAGTTTGGGAAGCATAAGGTTCACGGGTACGGTAAACGGCATATTTGGAGACAGATACATTGCATATGCGTTCTCAGATAAACCCAAATACTTTGTGAGAGCATATCTCAACGCGCTGATACTCTATTCTCTTGGAATAATTAAAGCCGCTGATCTGATCTATCTGAAAAAGAGCAATAAAAAGGATGCACCTCCTGTCGTTAAAGAGATGAGCATGGATTTCATCCCGGAAGAAGAGGCAAGGAACAGGCTGGCATCACTTCTTGAATTTTTCCTTAAAGGTCAGGGAGAACCCCTGAAATTTACACCTGCAGCCGGGAAAAACATACTCAAGGGTGAAAACACGGAGAACGTATTTCTTGCAGAGGCCGAGGGAAACGAGTATGCCTCCATGCCGCCTGACAAATGTATCAGGAATCTTTATAATGAAGGCTATTTCAGTGAATTTGACATTGAGGACTACAGAAAACAGACTTTCGACCGTCAGGTATATGAAGAGAGCCGTTTTGATGAAATAAAAAAGCTTGCCAGCCTATTGAATATTACTGTCGATGACCATGAAAGAGAATGAATTCAATGTTTTGACTGCAAAACTTGAGGGTACAAGCCTCATTGAAGCGAGCGCAGGAACAGGGAAAACCTATTCGGTAGCCATCCTTGTCCTGCGGATGATCCTGGAAAAAGAGATTCCGGTTGAGAAGATCCTTATGGTTACGTTCACCAAGGCTGCTGCCGGTGAACTTGAATCAAGAATAAGGAGTTTCATCAGGAAAGCATATAAATTCCTTTGCGGCAAGATCAATCTTGAACCGGATAACCCGATAAGACAGGCAACCGAAATTGGCAACAGATCAAAGGAAGAAAAATCTGTCCTTATGGGAAAGGCAGTAGGTAGTCTTGACAGCCTTTCAGTAATGACTATCCATAGCTTCTGCCAGCAGACAATCAATGAATTTACCTTCGAGACAAATCAGTCATTCGACTTTGAAATAATCACCGATGATTCAGAACTGCTGCTGAATGCCTCTGACAGGTACCTGAGAGAAGTACTGAATATTCTTAACATAGACACTTTCAGGGAACTCTATGCAGAACTGAAATTTGAGAAAATGCATGAGCTTCTTAAGAAGCATTTGCTTGGAATGAAATTCATTGATTACGACGAGCAAAGCGATGCAGAAATAGAAGAGCTAAAGGCGAATATTATAATTCGGAAGAAAGAGCTTGAAGACTTTGTAGAAGAATCATTCCCGTTGGTTCTTGAAGCACCGATGAAGGCTAATGCGCTCAGAAAAGAAGCTGAGGACAGAAATGTTGAAGAATTTATAAGAAGATTCCGTGACCAGCTTAAAAAACCTGCCGGATATTTTATAAGCTTCAATTTCATGACTGATGAATTCAGGGAACATGATGACAGAATAAAACAGGCTGAAGATGCCTTTATCAATTATTCCTACTTCGACTTTTTCAGGCATGCATCAAAAGAAGTAGAATCGATAAAGAGTGCGAGGGGCTACATTTCATACAATGACCAGATAAGGACGGTTCACAGCGCTCTTGAGAACAACACCTTAAAGTCAAAGCTCAAAGAGAAGTACAAGGCCGTGTTCATTGATGAATTCCAGGATACTGATCGGTACCAGTATAGAATTTTTAAGACAATTTTCTCGGAGGACCAAGATAACACTGACAATGACACTGTTGTGTTCTACATAGGTGATCCGAAGCAATCCATTTATGGTTGGCGAGGAGCCGATCTGGATACTTACAAAACAGCCGGAGAAGATGTCGGAGATGAGAAAATTCTCAGAATGAACAAGAATTTCAGATCGACCGGTAATATGATTGAGGCACTGAATTTCCTGCTTGGCCAGAAAGAAAAAGAAAACCTGTTTCTCGACGATGATATAGCATATTATAATGTTGATGCGGGCGCCATTGACCTTGGAAAAATGGAATACCAGGGGAAGGAGGTAAATCCAGTGACCTTCTGGAAATTTGATACAAATGATGAAAGAAACAATTTCAGGGCTGTGGCAAGGGAAATATATTACCTCCTGACAAAAGAATACACGATAAAGAGGGAAAAAGTCAGGCCTGGCGATATCGGAGTTTTAGTCAGGTCGAACAAGGAAGGCGACAAGATCAAGAGAGCTCTTGCGAAATTCAATATCCCGGCTGTTAAAAGAGATGACAAAAATGTATTTGACTCTGATGAGGCTATACAAATTCAATATCTGATCAAGGCAGTTCTGGAACCTTCAGGAGGAGCTATTAACCGTGCATTGCTCTCCTCTTTATTCGGGTTTACTGCAGTGTCAATGGCTGAAGGAGAATATCCTGAGGGCAACAAACCGACAGATATCAGGAAATCGGATACTGACAGGAACATCACAATATTTACGGGGCTAAGACAGGTGCTTAAGGAAGACGGAATCTACAATATGATTTCTTCCTTTCTTACAGCATATGGTATCCGTTCGCGATGCATGAAAAATGTGCTTGGTCAGAGGACTCTTACGAATATCAATCAAATCGCCGAGATACTTCATAAAGTTGAAAAAAAGAACAAATATACCCCGGAGGAGCTTCTGATATGGATCCAGAGAAGAACAGGTGTTGAAGCAGAGGATTTCGAACAGAGAATAGAAAGTGATGAGGATGCCGTTCAGATATCTACAATTCATAAGGCAAAAGGACTTGAGTACAATATCGTCTTTGCCCCGTGCCTCTGCATGATACCGCAACCCAAATTTCTCGAGAAAAACAATGTAAACACTTTTAGGAAAGAGAATGAGTATTGGTTCACATTTAACTACCCCGGGCTGAGTGAAGAAGACAGGAAACTGCACGATCTCCAGAAGGAGCAGGAGAACAGGAGACTGATCTATGTGACATTAACCAGACCTGTTTACAAGGCATTTATTTCTGTTATTCCGAGGGTTTCCAACAGGCAGGAAATAGAGTCTTCGTTGGATGAGCTGGTCAGAGATATAGATAACTTTAAATCTCCGCTTTTCAATGTGGTGGACTTTACCAGACAGAGAATAACCCCTGTCAAAGGAGATTACCGGCCAACTGAAAATGAGGAGGCCAGGTTTTATGCGAGGGAATTAAGTGAAAAACCAGATATCAGGAACACTTTCGGCATTCACAGCTACAGTGCCCTTTGCAAGGCCCATCATTCAGCTCCCTTTGAAAAAGCAGAACTTGGAGCTGGTGAAGATTATGATCAGTTTATCTTCCAGGACCTTGGACGCGGAGCAAATGTAGGCATCGCACTTCACAGTGTTTTTGAAAGGCTTGATTTCAGTAACGAGGCCACCTGGGAAAAGGCCATCCTCGATGCTTCAAAGTATTACTCAACAATTATTCATGGCGAAAACAGGGAGAAAAATACCGAAAGCAACCTGGCACATTTCAGGAAGCTGGTTGACCATGTAATGAAAACGCGGATAAGCATCGATGGTGAAGAATTCCACCTGACTGAAATACATATTGGTGACAGGCTCCCGGAACTCGGCTTCTTTTTCACTGTAAACAGGGTAAGCAGGTCAGAAGTCGACAGATACCTCGGTGAGGATGCCCGTCTGGGCGGAGACAGCAATATTGAAGGCCTTATGACCGGATCAATTGATCTGTTGTTCAGACACAAAGGCAAATACTACATCATAGATTGGAAATCGAACCATCTTGGAAACACTCCGGACTTCTATGACCGCGAAGGGATGGAACAGGCTATGACAGACAGCAATTATCACCTGCAATATATGATATACACCGTTGCTGCTGTCCGCTGGCTGAAGACACGGATTCCTGACTTTGATTATGAAAAGCATTTCGGAGGTGTGGCTTACATTTTCCTGCGCGGCGTGCGTCAGGGCATGAATACAGGTATTTATGGCAAAAGACCTGAGGAGAAGTTGATCGTTGATCTCGACAAGGCTTTCAGGGGTGAACTTCAGGAAGTATAAGATTATAACTATGATAATATGAAAAAAGAGGCGATGGTTAAGAAGAAGACTGTGCAGAAAAAACCGCTGCACTCCACCCTGGCGCTCGACATGCTCATGCGCTGGACACAGATGAGGGATATTGCAACGAAAAAGGCACTTCGGGAATTTCTCTTCAGGGTAGCGTTCATAATGGACCTGCATTCGGTCAGGGAAGCGACAGGGGAGAACGATTTTCTCGCACTGTACAGATACGGAAAGAGAAACTTCAGATTCACACTGGATGTTCTCGGGAAATACATCGGATATATAGCCACTGATGAAACGGAGGACTACCTTCCAAGGGAATCGTTCTTCAAAAGCCTGTTCATGAGCAGCTTCAAGGCCATGATGACCGCAGGCTCATATGGAATCGTCGTCAGCATGCCGAAGAAATACCTCAGCGAATCGGAAAGAGGGAGAGAGGTAAAGAATCCCGAAGCAAGTCCGGAGAATATTAGGAACGCTGAACTCGTTGCTGACAGGATGATGAAGAGCTTCTCTGCTGGAGCCTTCAAGGGAAGAAACAGGGAGTTCCTGATGAAAGAGATTGCATTCAGGCCTTTTGAGGATCATCTTCCCCGGCCGAGGCTTCCAAGGCCCACCCCTCAGGAGTATGAGAAACGGGAGGAGTACAACCGGAGGCTTAATGAGAACTGGTACGGGAAAATCAATGATGAGTACCTGGCATTTCTGAACTCATACGACTGGGATACAGACATCATCATAAGGAAGGGTAAGTTCGGATTAAGAACGGCCCCGGGGGAAGTCATTCTTCCTCCTCACTTTGAAGGCTTGAATGTTCTCTTTACAAGGCCGAAGAAGGTCAGGGAGCTCAACAAGGGAGATCGGGTTGTCACCTGCAAGGATGGCAAGTACGGTGTAGTGATTGCCGACGGTACCGGCACCTGGATAATTGAGCCCATATATGACTTCATTGGTTACCCCAATGATCTTGCCCACGTGTGTATCGGAGGCAAATGGGGTGTGCTGAACGTAAGAAAGAACGAATACCTGATCGACCCGGAATGTGAAGTGGTTTATGACAACAACGGTTTCCTGTTTTCGAACCGGATCGGGTTCTATAAAAAGGACGGGCTCATTGGGGTGATTGGTGACTGGGGCGGATTTACCGCACCCTTGTTCGAGGATTTCAGCGGGGAGATGGATTCAGGTCCCGTCAAGGTAAAATACAAGGGCGACTGGGGCTATATCAACAAGGAAAATGAATTCACCGCTGACGAGGATGATGCATACTACTTATATTCACTTGAGTGAGTTTATAAGTACGAGCCAATGCCGACCTTTAGGCCTTTTAAAGAGTGTTGTGTTAGTATTCTCTTGTAATTGACAGAAAAAGAGTTTTTTGTTTTGGTAAATTTGTAATTAATTTATGGGGTTATGAAGAATGAAAGGATTGACAATATAATTGATGAGATTATTGACCAGTATGCTTATGCTGACAATAGTTTAAGACCTTGGATAATAGGATTTAGCGGAGGAAAAGATTCTACAGTCTTATTAACCCTAGTATGGAAAGCACTAATCAAGATTAGAGAATCCTCCAATCCCTTTCAGCTACGGCGGCCGATCTATGTGGTATGTAATGACACGTTGGTAGAAAATCCAATAATTACTGAATATGTATTTGAAGTCCTCAATAAAATTGAGAAAGCAGCAAAAGAACAGGACTTGCCAATCCTTGTCAAAACAACAACTCCAAAATTAGAGGATAGTTTTTGGGTCAACGTGCTTGGGAAAGGATACCCAGTACCTAACAATGTTTTTCGTTATTGCACCGAGAAGCTCAAAATTAAACCAACATCAAAGTTTATCTTGGAACAGATTGATGAAATGGGGGAAGCAATTGTACTTATTGGTACGAGGATTGCAGAAAGTGCAAATAGGGCAAAGTCTATCAGGAAACATGAAATAAAAGGGAAAAGACTGACAAAACATCCTCTTAATCCTAATACCTATACTTATGCTCCCATCAAAGATCTTTATTTGGAAGAGATCTGGTATATTATAAACTCCTCTCCATGCCCATGGGGATTTGACAATAAACGACTCTTTCAAATTTACTCAGACGCTAGTGCCGATGACTATGAGTGTCCAACCATTGTTACTGATAAGAGTCATTCATCTTGTGGACAAAGTAGGTTTGGGTGCTGGGTTTGTACTGTGGTTAAAGAGGACAAATCAATGCGTGCGCTTATAAATAATGGGTTTGAGTGGTTGCAACCATTACTCGCTTATAGAAATGAGCTTAACGAAGGAAGGAATGTTTCTGAAAATCGTCGTCCTGAAAGAAGAAATGGACAAGTTGCGGTGGACGAGGCGGGGCATAATCAAGGAAATTACACTGATACCTATAGGGCTAGGATGTTAAGGAGGCTACTCGAAACCCAGAAGTTAGTTCAGGAAACGAAACCTCATATTGAACTAATTTCAAGTCAGGAACTTATTGCGATACAGGTGACATGGTATCGGGATGGCATATTTGACTTTAAAGTAAGCGATATATTTAGCTCGGTTTATGAAAGAGAAATCGCAGTTGACTACATGAAGTTTAAAGAGAAAATCATTCTTGAAGATATCTGTAAGTTGAATCCTAGAGACTACCAACTCATCAATGATTTACTCTCATTACAAAAGAGCAAAACAATTTTAATGAATAATTATGGCCTGCAAACTGATCTTGAAAATCGTTTGGAGACTTTTATTAGAAGAAATCCCTCATGCTAATAGAATCCGTTATACTTAATAATTTCAGGATTTATAAGGATGAACACAAAGTCTCCTTCCCTCCTTCTGTTAAGAAGAATGTATTCATTATCTCTGGTGAAAATGGTTTTGGAAAAACAACCTTTTTAACAGCGTTGATATGGTGCCTCTATGGTAAATACATGAGTGAGGTTGATGACAAGTTTAAAAAAGAAATTAACGACCATTTTGGCTATAAGAATTTTGCAAAATCAAATCTTAATAAGTCTCTCCAACAGGAAAGCGCCCAATTCATTCTTAGTGATGAAGAAAAGAAACTAATTCAAAAGAAAGGATACCATTGTTCTAATGCAAATCTGCAGGAATTCAAGAAACTAAATGAGTATTCTGTCTCAGTAATTTTCTCAAATGTTATTTTACCTTCCATACCGTGCAATTATGTAAGTATAACTCGCACCTTTGATGCCTTTATGGGCTCTGAAGCCGTCCGAATCTTAATTGATGGGAAAGAAAATCAGCTGACCAAGGAAGTAGGTCCTGAAATTTTTATCAATGATTTTATTTTACCAAGAGATATTGCTAAGTTCTTCCTTTTCGATTCTGAGAAAATTGTCTCATTGGCTGAAATGAAAACAAGAGAAGACAAGAGAAAACTCAGCATCGCATATAGCGAGGTTCTTGGGGTCAAAAAATATGAGGACTTAAAAAACAATTTAGAGAACTTAAGGATCAAATTCCGAAGAAAATCTGCTGATTTGTCTGATCTGGATAAATTAAATAAACTGATCAAAGAATCGGAAGAGCTTGAAAAATTGATAGATCATTTAAAATCAAAGCAAGCAAACAATGATAATGAAATCATAAACAAGCGTGAGATTTCAGAACAATACCAAGAAAGGCTCATTCGGGAAGGAAATAAAATTACAGTCGCAGAATTAATAAATCTAAAAGCACTTAGGGATGAGCTCAAAGTTAAGGAAATCAGTATTAAGAATAAGCTTAAGGAATTATTAGAACTAGCCCCGTTTGCTATCGCAGGGAATAAACTTGTTGATGCTTATCAACAGATGATAGTTGAACAAAAATACAGTCAAAATAATGGCAATACAGCGGCAGTCAACCAGCGCCTACAAAGGATTCAGAATGAAGTGATTGAACGGTTGAATAACTGTAAGTTTTCAGGTGGTGTTAAAAATACATTTACAAAAATTGTCGAGAATGCCTTCAACGATTACTTATTAAATATTATTGATCCACAAGTTCAAATAAATGTTTTGTTAGAGTTTTCTACAAATGAACAGAATGAGTTAAAGTCAATATACGAAAATCTTAAGTATTCTTATAACCAGATATTTAAGCAGTTAGTAAAGGACGATAAAAATAATAAAATATTCTTGACTAGGACTACTCGCAAAATTTCTCAAGCAGAATCAGATGAAAATGATCTTCTTATCAAAGAAATCCGAACTGCTAAGTCAAGAATAGATAAATTAATATTAGATCTAGAGAACGACAATCGGAAAATATCTGAAGACATTGGTGGGTTTCAGCGAGAGTTAACAACAAAGAACAAATTAAAATCAGAGCTTGCTAAAAAAGTAAGTCTTGACGAAAGCGATAGATTTAAAGACGAATTAGCTGAGCGACTAATTAATGAAATAGATATTTTCTTATCGAGGCTAAAAGTTGAGAAGAAATCATCACTTGAAATAAGCATCAGGCATGAACTTAATAGATTAATGCATAAAACAAATTTCATTGCCAGTGTTCAAGTCGAAATTCAAGGGGACATAATTGATGTGAAGTTATTTGATAAGGATCGGATAGAAATAAAAAAGGAAAGCCTTTCCAAAGGTGAACAACAATTATATGCTACTGCTATCTTAAAAGCTTTAGTCGATGAATCAGAAACAAAGTTTCCAATATTCATTGATAGTCCCTTACAAAAATTTGACAAAAAACATTCCAATAAAATAATTACTGATTTTTATCCCAATGTATCTGATCAGGTAGTTGTTTTTCCATTGTTAGAGAAAGAATTGTCAGAAAAGGAGTATAAATCATTACTGCCTTATGTTTGTAGTTCATTCATAATTCGTAATGACACAAATCGGTCCTATTTTCAGGAGGTTAAACCTGAAGAATTATTTATAATAAATCAAGAATTGAATGTTCACACATATTAAAACCTCTAAAGAAAATAAGCTTTTAGTTACTGAATTAAGTCGCAAACTCAATTTGGGCGCCGAAAATATTATTGGACGAATAGCATTAGCATATTCATTATCAAAAGAAAGGAAATTTTCAGTGCTTGAATTAAAGGACTCACAAGGTAAGGAATACAGTAAAAACGTGCTATTTGGTGACAAGTACCCATACTATTTGGCTATGATATGCACTCATTATGGTATTCATAAGACAAATAAGGATATTCCAAAGTACATCAAAATGCATATTGATGATGGTTTGGAATTATTGAGTGCTGAAATTAACGATAATCCGAATTTAAATGGATTTGATTTCATTATTGAAAAAATTGAAAATGGTTTATCTAAATTTTAATTTCAATTATGTTCAATTGCGTTAGTTAGTATTAATAAACGATGAAGGTTCTACCATAAGGAGGCTACTCAGTTCCATTCGGAAGAAAGCCAGTATTATTGTTAGATGGAATGTGACTGGAAAAACTATTCAACGTGCGATGGCAATCAATCTCATATTTAATCAGAAAGAATTAATGATTACCAATAATATAGCCTATGCGACATTCTTCTAAAATCGATACTATTTCGATATAAATGTAAGTGCAATAAATGAACTATGCTGAGAGAAGAATTGAAGTATATTACAATAGATTATTTACGAGATGATCGTAAGATATCAGTTCGTGCGGCAAACTGTTGTATTGATTTTGGACTTATTTCAGTCGACGAAGTACTAAATTGTTTTGAGGAGAATAAGTCTTTCTTCAATGTCAAGATCAGAAATGCAGGTCAAAGAACTTGTTTTGAATTAGATAATCTATGTAAATTCTATCTAGCTCAAATTAAAAATGGAGAAAATAGCTATTGCAGAAATGAGGGAATTTTAAATATTCTCCAAGGCTTGACGGTTCAGCAAAGAGAAATCTTGTTGATTATAGCAAAACTAACAACTGAATCTGGGGAATTGTTAAAACAAAAGGAGAGACAATATGGTCTTTTATGCTCAGAAAATTTTCTTTTAGATTTTTATGACAAGTATTGTCATTTGCCAATGCTTTGGATATTAGAGCAAAACTTAAAGAGGGATAAATCCAGGGAGATAGAAATACTTTTAGATTCTTATAACATTATTGAGAAAAGGCACCGATATGATTTGGATGAACTGGCTTTAAGGTATGGATTGACGCATGAGCGCGTTCGCCAAATTCGCCAAAATGTATTTCATAGAACCTTTGACATTACAGATACAATCATTGACTATAAGAAAAACAATTTAGATAAATATAATCTAATTCTTAATAATAAGGACGATTGGTCATATCTACTTGATGATTTAAACCATACCGATATCGTCTGCAAAGACTCCTTTGAAATTACTAGACACATTCAAGAGGAGGCTTGTACCTTTTCTGTTGAATTTGTTTTACAAATCCTTGCGTACCTTTTAAGGGACAAGTTCTCACTCTTTGGAGGTATTGATATATCTAAAAAGAATAAAGTCTGGGATAACACTTACCTCATTAAGAAAGAGTACACAGATATTTTCGACTTTTTAAAAATGAGAGAATTATTTTGTAATATGGTAAGGGATAATGAAACTGATAATTTCTTAAACCTTGAAGAGCATATTGCTAATTCTTCCTGCTGGTTAAATTATGACTATTCTAAAACTGAAGCCATTATAAATATTATAAAGGTTATAATACTACTTGAATTTCACTTGTATCCAGACTCAATTGATGGATGTATTATAATACCTGCAAACAAAGAGAGGAATCCTATTGATTTGGTATATGAGATATTAAGGCAAAACGGAAGACCTATGCACTTGGATGAAATTTTTGATAAATTTAAAAATATACTTCCGGAACATAAATATTCAGAACCAGCTCAGTTAAGGCCTTATTTAAGAAAGCATACGGCTATAGCATTTAGAAACAGAAATAGTGTCTACACCCTTAAAGAATGGAACCATATCAAAACTGGTACAATCCGTGATGCGGTAGTTGAATACTTATCGGAAAAAGATTCACCTCAAACTGCCGAAAATATTACAGAATATGTTTTAAAACATTTCCCTGAAACAAATCTTTCAAGCGTAAAAACAAGCATACTTAACGATTCTAGAAAACGTTTTTCTTATTATGATGGCGCCAGGTTTGGATTAAAGTCATCAAAATACTCTCAAGAGTACGCATTAATAGAAAAACCAGAAGGATGCCGCAGAAACTTTGAAAAACAGTTACATGATCTTGAATTGTTTATTGTTGAAAAAGAACATTTTCCTTTCACTTCGAGCAAGAATAAAGAAGAAGCTTCACTTGGGAGATGGTGGTTAAGAATTATCAATAATAATCAACGGATAACAGAAGCCCAGAAGGCTGAAGTGAATAGAGTTTTAAATAACTACAGGGAATATGCAACATGCAAAAAAACTTATGAATGGGATCTTAATTGCAATAATTTAAAACTCTTTTTACTTGAAAATCGGCGAATGCCATCTACTCATGTGGATGAAAGTTTTCTATATAAATGGTTTAGAAGTGCTCAGAGGGACTTTGAAAATTACCGTTTAACTGAAAAGCAGCGACAAAAGTACATTGACCTGGCCAAATTGACTTAATATGTTAAGTAATAAAGAATTCAAATATAGATATTCTACAGGAAGAAGGGATTTGCCATTCGATTTCTTCGAACTAGCTTTTTCAAATAGTACAAAATTTGACATGGGTTTAGGGTATTTCAGTAGTGCCTCATTCAATATTCTTTCAAGTGGGATTGCGCATTTTATAAGTAACGGCGGTAAAATGCGTCTTTATATTAATCAACATCTAAATGAAGAGGACTATATAATCCTGCAGAACAACGATATAGTTGATTTTGAAGAATATATATTAAATTCCTTTTACTCTCTCAAAAATACACTTTCACAGCGGGATGAACATTTCTTTAAATGTATCTCCTATCTTATTCAGTCTAATAGAATTGAAATAAAGATTGTCGTCCCTAGGGACGGTGGTCTAGCTCATGAAAAATTTGGAATTTTTTCGGATGAAAACCTTGACAAGGTAGCTTTTACTGGTTCATTGAATTTAACCGCCGCTGCATTGACTCGCAATTTAGAAACAATTGAATGCACATGTTCTTGGAAGGGTACTGATAGCAAAGAAAGAATTGAAATAAGCGAACAAGATTTTACTGAAATTTGGGATGGTAAAACCAACAATGTGCTTGTGTTTCCAGCAAAGAAATTCTGTCAGGAGATAGTGAAAAGCTATCCAAATATAGATTCGAACGAACTACTTTTAGAAGAGAATGAAATAATTAAAAAACTATATA
>Ga0116171_10000930_pt1 | contig 30233 bp, 35 predicted proteins | sample AD_JPNHW2_MetaG_FD_89798 | JGI IMG/M metagenome (GOLD analysis project Ga0116171, IMG submission 89798) | Active sludge microbial communities of municipal wastewater-treating anaerobic digesters from Japan - AD_JPNHW2_MetaG | ecosystem: Engineered > Bioreactor > Anaerobic > Digestate | place...
TTTAACCTTATTCTCTGTAACCATCAAAACCCACCTTAATCGTTCTTCTTGTATATTTTTAGGCATATGAATACTCATTTATTAAGTCTAGTAAAAAGTGCCAAATGTGTTTAGACATTACCACACTATATTGACATATTTATAGATTTATGATAAAATATAACAGGCTAGTGAACAAATGATCTAGTTCTTTAAAATTTATAACGATGACTGAAAAGATCACGTCAAATCAGGAAAATCTCCTTAGCGACCTGTTCAGGGACGCAGTAAGAGCGTTGGGACTCTCGAAAGATGAGGCTCAGGAAATTATTTCTAACGGTGGAACGATGCAACTGGAAATCAAGCCGATTCTCCAGAAGCTGGCAATTACTGACAAGCGTTTTGGTCCAACGATCAGGGAATTTGAAATCAAGGTTCCCACTGACTATAAACATAGCAGCCAGATTGACACTTTTGCCAAAAAAGCAAAGAAAGAAAAAACCACGTATTACTTCAACGATGACTTGACCAGCAAAAACTTTGCGAAAGCAACGAACAAGCTGGAACCCGGTAAAACCTACAAAGTAAAAATCTTCCCTATACTGTCAACAGTAAAAAGTGAAGATTGCACGGCTTTCCTCAGAAAGCAGAATGCAATACTGGTAGGCGGACAAGGTGCAACGCTGGTATATGACTTGGCGAAAGATCAACTCCCGAAAGGCAAATGGACTGTTTCTTTTGATGAAAAGGACGCCTTATGGGAAGACCTTGACGGCTGCCACGGGGTGCCTTTCGTGGGTGCCTGCACAGATGGTGTCTTCGAGTTCCTCCTCGGTTGCTTCGAGCGTGACTGGCGTGACGGCTACTGTCTGCTTTGCTTCTGCGACAAGTAGTCCTTTGTCACTTTGTATCTTAAACGTTTTGGATCTTTGATCCTTAGACCCTTTGCTTTTGCATTGGGTCTTTTTTTTATTTTTAATTTTTTAATATATAATAAAAAAGGAAAATGATAGATGTGCGGTTACGACTTCACATTTTTGATTTCTCGTGAAAGAAAACGTGGGGGGTTCATCGGATACGTCTTGTGAATGAGTGCGTCCTTTTATGAAAAAATAAAATAAGTCGGTGCAATATATTAGTGAGTTATAAAGACTCAAAATAAAATACAGAGATTGACTGGTGTTGATCTCAGTGGAATAGAAAATATGTTGTACTTTGCAATGCTACACACTGACGGCAACCACAGGGTGCCTAACGTGAATGCCAACACAGATGGTGACTTCAAGTTCAACCTCGGTTACTTCGAGAATGACTGGAATGACGACAACTATCTGCTTTGCTTCTGCGACTCATACAGTTTCTCCCGCTATTTATTAGTGGGAGTTTTGTCTTGTAGACTTTTCTTCCATCCTCCAAGCATTCGGCCGGCTTCGTCTAGTTGGAGAATAATATTGCCATAGACAGTGTGATTAAGCACTTTGTTTTCCCAGCCAATTTGTAAAAAGAATTTTAATAAATCATTTTTGCCAATAGCTTGAGATACTAATGATAATTTTTCAAATTTATCGCAAGTAAAAGTGGCTCTGAATATTGTTTCAAGCAAAGATAAAAAAATTTCATCTATTTTAACACCGACAGTGTGCCTATCTATTTTAGAAACATTTTCTAGATGTTTGTGCCATGTCTTATAAGATTCTTTGGCACGAACTAGCACAAGCGGAGCTTGTGCGGGGGGGGGGGTCAAAATTTTAAATTGATCAAGATTATGTTTACTCATAAATACAACAATATCATATCTGTGGAAAATCTTCTTGCTACTTGGGAGCGTTTTCTTCGTGGAAAGAGAAATAAAAAAGATGTAATGATATTCCAGTCAAAATTATCAGAAAATATAATTGATTTACATAATTCTCTAAAGACAAGAACTTATAAACATGGCGAATATTCAGCTTTTAATATATCTGACCCAAAACCAAGAAACATTCACAAAGCAGCGGTGCGTGATAGATTTTTGCATCATTTGATTTATAAAGAATTATATTTTTATTTTGATAAAAGATTTATTTATGATTCGTATTCTTGTAGAGAAAACAAAGGAACACATAGAGCTTTAGATAGGTTCAGATGTTTTGCAAGAAAAGTATCAAAAAACAATACGAAAACTTGCTATGTGCTGAAAGGTGATATTAAAAAATTTTTTGCGAGTATTAATCATGATATTTTGCGTTCAATTTTGAAGCGACACATTGAAGACGAAGAAATATTATGGCTCATCAATCAAGTAATAAAAAGTTTTTACACAACACGTGATGGTGTTGGTTTGCCACTTGGAAATTTAACATCACAACTTCTTGTAAATGTTTATATGAATGAATTTGATAAGTTTGTAAAACAAGAACTCAGAGTAAAATATTATATTCGCTATGCTGATGATTTTGCAATATTTTCAGACGATAGAGATTCTTTAGAAGAATTGCTTTTAAAAATAGAAAAATTTTTGGATGAAAAATTAAAATTAAAATTGCACGAGCATAAAGTGTATATCAAAACTTACGCTTCTGGCGTTGATTTTTTAGGATGGGTTCATTTCCCATATCACCGACAGATACGAACAACTACAAAACGAAAAATATTGAGAAAGTTAAAAAGATATTCAAAACCAGAAACTATAAATTCTTATAGAGGGTTGCTTAGTCATGGTGATACTTATGAATTAAGAAGAAAAACAAAACTTATTTAAAAGATGTATGTAAAATTTGGTTTAAAAATATCGCCTGAAGTTAATTTGATTTAGCCTTTTGCCGGTGTATAATTAACAACATTAGAAGGTTAATTTAGAGACTAAATTTATGTTAAAAAATAAAAAGAATATGATGATTGTTTGGGTTTTACTAGTAATTGCTTTCATTGGTTTTCTAGTAATGTTTACTATTAATAATAAAAATAAATCTTCCGTGAGAGAAGAAGAAAAAACAAATAATGTTATGCAAAATGTAGATGGAATAAAAATTACAGTTTTAAAAGAAGGTAACGGTGACGTTGCAGAATCAGGCAATATGGTAGCGGTTGCTTACACTGGGATGTTGGCAGATGGAACAGTTTTTGATTCAAATACTGATGCAAAGTTCAATCACGTTGAGCCGTTTATATTTACTCTAGGAGCAGGACAGGTTATCAAAGGATGGGACATGGGAGTGACTGGCATGAAAGTAGGGGAACAAAGAAGATTGGATATTTCTCCAGAACTAGCTTATGGCGCAAATGAAATTCCAGGCGTAATTCCTGCAAATTCAACATTGACATTCATTGTAGAATTAATAGCTGTGCAAAAATAAGTTTTTTTTATTAAAAATAATTTTTAAAAATAAGTATGAATTTAAATTTAAGCGAAAAAGTTAAAAAAGATTTATTTGGATTAGTTTCTATTTTTTTGATAATAGTTTCTATCTATTTCGTTTTCAAATCAATTTCTGAATTTAAAAATTTCAGAATGATGCAGAACGAAGTTGTTAATACAATTACACTTTCTGGTCACGGAGAAGTAAGTGCTGTTCCGGATATCGCAACTATTTCTTTCAGTATTCGCAAAGAAGCAAAAACAGTAAAAGAAGCGCAGGATCAAGTTGCTACAGTTGAACAAAAAGTTTTAGGTTTCTTGAAAATTAGTGGAATTGAAGACAAAGATGTAAAAACGGCTGATATTTCTTTTTATCCAAAATATGAATATCAACAAGCAAAATGTCCAACGATTCCAATGGGGGCAGGTTCAGCTGGAATTACAGTAAGTTCATCTTCTCCTTACTATTGTCCTCCAAATAGGAGTGTAATCGTAGGTTACGAAGCAAGTGAAAGTATTACTGTTAAAATAAGAAATACTGACAACGTTGGCAAGGTGGTGCAAGGAATAGGCGAATTAGAAGTTTCTGAATTGAGTGGACCAAATTTCACTATTGATGATGAAGACGCACTAAAAGCTGAAGCCAGAAAAGAAGCTATCGCTGAAGCAAGAACTAAAGCAAAAGTTTTGGCTAGAGATTTGGGTGTACGTTTGGGTAAAGTTGTTTCTTTCAATGAAGATGAAAATTATCCAAGACCTATGTATGCCAAAACAATGGCAGTTGATAGTATGGCTTCAGGCGAAGCTGTTTCAGCCCAAGTTCCAAAAGGCGAAAATACTATTAGTTCAGACGTAAGCATTACTTTCCAAATTCGTTAATTTGTTGTAATCCTGTAAGCGTTGACTAACTGACAAAAAAAGAGTAATATTAAAAAAGCCCTGAACGGGGCTTTTTTAAAAATAAAAGAAATTAAAATATGTCAAAAATCACTGAATATTTCAAAGACACGAAGGCAGAGTTAAAACATGTTAACTGGCCAGGTAAAAAATTAACTATAGTTTATACAGCAGCTGTTTTGGTTGTTTCTATTTTATTGGCTTATTTTTTAGGTCTTTTTGATTTCATTTTCTCAAGCGGATTAGAAAAGTTAATCTCTTTTTAATTAATTTTAAATAAATTTTTATGGCAAAACAAGAAACACAAGGACAAAGAAACTGGTATGCTATCCACACTTATGCTGGATATGAAAATGCGGTTCTTCGTAACTTAAAACAAAGAATCGATTCTCTTGGTATGCACGATAAAATCTTTAATGTAATAGTTCCAGTTGAAAAAAAGATAAAGATAAAAGCCGGAAAAAGAGTAGAAGTAGAAGAAAAGGTTTATCCGGGTTATGTTTTGGTAGATATGATTGTAACTGATGACTCATGGTATGTCGTGCGAAATACGCCGAGAGTTACCGGTTTCGTGGGAGCAGGAGTGAATCCAGTGCCGTTAAGAAAAGATGAAGTTGACTATTTATTCAAGAAAATGGATACAACTACTGCTAAACACAATATTGATCTTGCAATTGGAGAAACTGTTCGTATTGCAGATGGTCCGTTTAAAGACCTAGAAGGAAAAGTTAACAGTATTGATCAAGAAAGAGGAAAAGTAAAAGTCTTAGTCTCAATGTTCGGTCGTGAGACACCAGTAGAGCTAGACTTTTTGCAAGTGAAAAAGATTTAGGAAATATTTTGTTTTAAGTTTGTACTAAATTTTTGATTGGCTTCTAAATCAGAAAGATAGACAAAAAAGACAAGATAGTATAAATTAAAATTATTATTTAAATTAAGTTAAACATCAGCATGGCAAAAAAGATAACAAAGAAAATTAAATTACAAATCCAGGCTGCCAAAGCAACCCCAGCTCCACCGCTTGGACCAGCTCTTGGACAGGCCGGAATAAACATCGGAGATTTCGTAACCAAGTTCAATGCGGCTACTCAGAAAATGGCAGGAGACAAAGTTGGAGTAGTGGTTACAGTTTATGATGACAGATCTTATGATTTCGTTATTAAGACTCCACCAGTCACCGGTTTGATTCTAAAAGCAGCTGGTCTCGAAAAAGGTTCTGGAAAAAATGCAGTTCACAAAGTTGGAAAGATTACTAAAGCTCAAGCTCTAGAAATTGCAAAGAAAAAAATGACTGACTTGAACGCAAAAGACGACCAGGGCGCTATCAATATAGTTGCTGGATCTGCAAGATCAATGGGAATCGAAGTGAAAGATTAATAAAAAATATGACTTCAAAAAGCACTCAGATTGAAAAATCTGGGTGCTTTACTTTTGGCATTTAAGATAGTATTGTAAAGAAAAATCCTTGAAAATAACAAACTAAAATATAGGAGGTAAAAATTATGGAAAAATTTCCATTTCCCGGAACAATATTGGAAACATTTTTTCCAATATGGCTCAGCGCTCAAAAAGATTTGAGTAAAGTTATAAGGTGGAAACCACGATTAAACGACGGAATTGCTAAAAAAGGTATGCGCCGTCAAAATGTTTTACAGCATACACAGTCTTTCAGTTGTTTTGCTGGAACTGTCTTGATTGAAATCAATGAGTATTTCATTAAAGAAAAAGGTGAGCAACTGGATTTGCTGCTTCTTGAAAGAGCTTTCAAATGGCATGACCATGCTGAAGGTCTTAAACACAGAGATATCATTGGTCCTCTTAAAAAAGACCAGGATGATGTTGATGAATACCTTGCCTTCATGGAGCATGTTGATAAGCTTGCACCTGTTGTGAAAAAAGAGTATCAGTACGCATTTCTCCTTCAGTTTGCTCTCGATGGAAATAAGTTATTTCCTGAAGAAGCTCAGGAGATTGTTGATGAGCTAAAAGAAACTCGATATTTTGAAGCTATGTTGTTTAAAGCTTTGGAAAAATTTGAGTACATATTTTATCCTATTGAGATGAGAAAAAAGCATAAGTATTTGCTAACTTGGTTATTAAGAGGAATTTTACCAAGAATGCAAAATTGTGCTAAGGAAATTCCCGGTTTTCGGGAGGTTGTTTTTACTGTTCTTTTAGAGGAACAGATTACTGATTATCTGAAAGCACACGAAGATGTGCCCGATGAAATTGAGTTTTTTAAAAAATAGAAAAGAGAAAGCCAACATGCTGTGCGTGTTGGCTTTTTTGTTTTTGCTTTAGTATAATTTTCTTATGAATACAAAACCTAGAGACAATGCAATTTCATGGGACGAGTGTTTTATGAGAATTGCTTTTATTATTGCAGAAAGGTCAAAAGATCCATCTACACAAGCCGGTGCAGTAATTGTAAATGATGAAAATGTTGTTGTTGGTTTGGGGTATAATGGTTGGCCGAGAGGAATAAAAACGGAAGATCTGCCATGGGACAGAGAAGGAGATTACGAGGATACAAAGTATGCTTATGTTTGTCATGCAGAAGAAAATGCAGTTTATAATGCAAATAACTCAACGAAAAATTGTAAATTGTATTGCACTTTATTTCCATGTAATGAATGTGCAAAAACTATAATTCAGAATGGCATAAAAGAAGTGATTTATGAAAGCGATAAATATGCAGATACTCCTTCAGTGAAAGCTTCTAAAAAAATGTTTCAATTAGCAAATATAAAAACTAGACAATATTCTTGTCAGAAATAATTTTAATTTTATGGATAAGAAAATAATAATTGGATTAGCAGGACAGATATCAAGTGGTAAAGACACGATCGCAAATTATGTAGCAGAAAAGTATGGTGGAGTAAGTGTAAGTTTTTCACAACCGTTGAGAGATATTTTAGACAGATTGTATATGCCGCATACTAGAGAAAATTTATCTTTTCTTGCGCAGTGTTTGATTGATAAATTTGGTGGAGATATTTTGTCAAAAACTATTGCTACTGAAATAGAAAAAAGCGATAAAAAAATTTTTGTTTTACCAAACATCAGAAGAGAGTCAGATTATTTTCATCTTAAAGATAACCCCGGTTTTGTTTTAGTTGGAGTAAATACAGAACTGAGAACTTGTTATGATAGACTTGTGAAAAGAAATCAAAACACAGATGATCAGACGAAAACTTGGGAACAGTTTCAGAAAGACTTACAGCTCTCTACAGAAGTTGCAATTGCTGGATTGATAGAAAAAGCACCTGTAAAGATAGATAATAACGGGACCTTTGAGGAGTTATATAAACAAGTAGATGAGCTAATAGCTAAACTTTCTTAATTTTTTCTAGTATATTCAGCGAATTCTAAATCGTATTTATTTAAATCGTCTTTTGGATATTTTTGGCTGGCAATTTTTTGCCAGTTGTTTAAATCTATTTCTGGAAAGAATATTTCTGCGTCTGGAAATTCTGCATCTACATGCGTGATATAAAGTTTGTCTGCTTTTTCTATCATGATTTTATAAATAGAACCGCCTCCAATGACAAAGACTTCTTCGTTCTCTTGTGTTGTCTTTTTTAATAAATCAAAAAGTTCATCTATCGAATGGACTATTTCGGCGCCGTCTATTTTGAAATTAATATCTTGAGAAATTATTATATTTCTTCTGTTTGGCAAAAGTCTGCCGACTTGTTTACCAGATGCGTCTGTTTTTAAAGATTCAAAAGTTTTTTGCCCCATGATCACCGGATGACCAGAAGTGGTTTCTTTGAAATGTTTTAAATCTGCTGGTAAATTCCAAAGCAAATCGTTCTTTTTGCCGATTTCATTATTTTTTCCAACTGCTGAAATTATTGAAACAATCATATATTTTTTAAAAAATTAAACTGCTATATCAAAAGATATTTTTTCATAACTTTGATAATTTAATAATTTTGTATCTTCTGATTTCCAATCAAAAATAGATTTCCAATTCTCTGTTTCTATTTTTGATAGGGGATATTTGTTTGGATCTCTAGAAAGTTGCTCTTTTGCGCCCTCTATGTGATTTTCATAAATATGCACGTCTGCCAAAAAGCCAACAAGTTTGCCTTCTTTTAAACCAGCTTCTTTTGCAAGTAAGTGCAAGAGCAAAGCATAACTCGCGATATTAAAGGGAAGTCCAAGCATTGTGTCTACGGATCTTTGATTCCAAAGTAAATTTAATTTTCCGTCTATTACTGTTACTTGAAACGCATAATGGCATGGTGGAAGTGCCATTTCATTAAACTGAATTGGATTCCATGCGCTTACAATCATTCTTCGGTCACGTGGATTTGTTTTTAAAGTTTCTACTATTTTTTTCAACTGATCAATGCCCTTGTCCGAATAATCAGAATCGTAATTTTCATATTGCGCATTAAAATGTCGCCACTGGAATCCATAGATTGGTCCCAAGTCGCGTTCTGCTAACATTTTCTTTTTTGATTCTTCATCATGACCGTATGGTGCTTTTTGTGGTTTTGCCCATTCGTCCCAAATATGATTGTTTTTATCTTGGAGCCATTTTTTGTCTGTAATGCCTTTTATAAAAAATTCCAGTTCGCTTGCGACTAATTTAAATGGCGTCTTTTTTGTTGTAAGAAGTGGAAAGCCCTTAGACATATCGTGTTCAAAAATTGCTCCGGCGATTGTTAGTGCTTTCGTTCCCGTTCGATTTTCTTCTAAGTTTCCTTCAGCTAATATTTTTTGCACTATATCTAAATATGCTTTCATAATGCTGTAATTATATCTTATTTTTTTCAAAACAAAAACCGCTAATTTTAGCGGTTTTTGTTTATAGTGTTTATAATTTATTTTATTAGTCCAGCTTTCTTAAGAGTTTTGTATACGCCGTTCTTTTTCATTGTTTTTAATCCTCTTGTTGAAACTTCTACTGTAACTGTTTTACTTAATTCAGGCACAAAAATTCGTTTCTTTTGAAGATTTGGGTATTTTCTCTTTTTTCCTGTTGGGTTGAATTTAGTTGCACGAGTTCTGTTTGAATATCCTCCTCCAACTACTGAACCTTTTTTTGTTATCGCACATGATTTCATAGTTTTTTTATGGTATCATAGAAATTGTAAAAACGCAATCCTTATAAAATTTATGCAAACGGCGAATATTATTTTTTATATAGCAATTTTGATTATGTCAGTAGTGATTCACGAAGTGTCACACGGTTTTGTGGCTGAAAAATTTGGAGACAAGACTGCTAGAAACGCTGGGAGACTCACTTTGAATCCATTAAAACATTTGGATTTGTTCGGTTCTGTTTTATTGCCGATAGTTTTGTATTTTACTTCAGGTTTTGTTTTTGGTTGGGCAAAGCCGGTGCCATACAATCCGTATAATTTGAAAAACAGAAAGAAAGGGGAGATAGCAGTTGCTTCTGCTGGAATTTTGGCAAATATTTCTATTGCATTAATTTTTGGAATAATTTTACGTTTTTCCGCTAACTTTTCTGTGCCAGCAGGATTTGATTTTATAATTTCTACTATCGTAGTAGTAAACTTAGCTTTGGCTATTTTTAATCTTGTACCAATTCCGCCGCTCGATGGTTCTAAAATTTTATTTAATATCTTGCCACGTTCTTTTGCTGGTTTTGTAGAATTATTAGAAAGATATTCTATAATTTTCTTTTTAATTTTTATTGTTTTCTTCTCAGATTATTTATATCCAGTTTTATCTTTTAGTTATAAGTTTATAACAGGAGTTGCTCTATAGAATAAATTCGTTTTCAACAGTTTTTTGTTGATCTTTTGTGCTATAATTAAATTAAATATTATGATAAAAAAAATCAGAAGCTTTTTTAAGAAAAACTTTTTACTCACTGCTAGCTTAATGTTCCTAGTTGTTTTCTCAGGTACAATGCAGTTATTTGCGGCTGATCCACCACCTCCAGTAGGTGGCTATCCTGCAGGTACAGTTCTTGATCCAGGTTGTACACCAGGAAGTGTAGATTGTATTGTTAAAGGAGGTTGGCTTCTTTCCGGTAATGCCGGGACTACTTCGGGAACTGATTTTATTGGTACGACAGATGCTCAAGATTTAGTTTTTAAAACAAACAATACAGAAGTGATGAAAATTTGGGAAGGTGGTTTATATGCTGGAGTCGATATTGGCAATCCTTACGGAAGAGGAGAATTAGACATATTCGGAAGTGGAGATGCTTGGAATTGGGCTGGTATTCAGTTGAGGGATAATCCTGATTATAATTCTGCTAATTTGTGGAATATTTCATTCAGTAAAAGTGATAGTGGTTTAGAATTTGCATTTAAAGATTCTCTCGGGGGTCAATTAACTGCAATGAAAATTCTTCCCGATGGTGGTCTTAAGTTCAATAGCATCAGTTATTACTGGCCTGGTTCTCAAGGATATTTTGGAGATGTTTTAATAAATGATGGATCGGGAAATTTATCTTGGGGTGTGCCAGCGGGAGCTTTTACTTTAGACGGAAATTCAAATATGTTTGCTGGAACTGGAGCGGGAAGTTCTTTGTCTGGTGGTCAATATAATTTTTTTGCAGGGATAGGTGCTGGACAAAATACAACAACGGGGCTTGTTAATACAGCTAATGGTATTAATGCTCTTTATAATAACACAACCGGAGTTGCTAATACCGCTAATGGTTTTCATTCACTTTATAGTAACATAACAGGAAGTGAGAATACAGCCAATGGATATCAAGCACTTTTAAGTAACACAACAGGAAGCTCTAGTGTTGCTAATGGTTTTGGTGCTCTTTATAGTAATACAACAGGAGTTGGAAATACCGCCAATGGGTATAATGCACTTTTGAGCAACACAACAGGATTTCAAAATACAGCTATCGGTTACCAAGCTCTTATTACTAACACAACAGGAACTTATAACACTACTATTGGTTCTAACGCAGATGTTCTATCTAATAATTTAACCAATGCCACAGCTATTGGTTACAATGCAAAAGTTGGTGCAAGCAACAGCATGGTTCTCGGAGGAACAGGAATAGATGCTATAAAAGTTGGAATAGGCACAACTACGCCATCAAATGTTTTAGATGTAGTAGGAGCGTCAGGTGATACAACAGTAATGAGCATTTCAACAACTGGAGGAAATACTTGCACTTTTAATACAGGAGTTAATCCGGGAGTTTGGTCTTGTGCTTCAGATAGAAGATTGAAAAATAGTATTTCTGCTATAGATAACAATTTAGCTTTAACAAAGATAAACGCACTTAATCCAGTCATGTTCCATTATAATTGGCAAGAATCTTCAGATCCATTAGTTCCAGGATTTATTGCCCAAGAATTCGAAGAAATTTTTCCAGATATGGTTTCAACAAATCCAGAAACTGGTTACAAATCTCTTTCTTACACTCCACTTATTCCATATACAGTGAAAGCAATCCAAGAACTTGATCTAAAAGTAGAAGATTTAATAATAGAAAAACAAAATTTGTTTAGTAATTTAATCTCTTGGTTTGGAAATGTTGGAAATGGAATAGGAGATTTTTTTGCAAATAGAATAAGAACAAAAGAAATTTGTGTTTCAGACGAAAGTGGGGAAACATGTATTACAAAATCACAACTTGATCAAATTCTTTCAGTCTCTGGTACAACAGCTTCAGAACCTTTTGTTACACCAGAAATAATTTCTGACCCAGAAGTACCAACTTGTGAGGAACTTGGAAATTGTCCTGTACTAGAGCCAGAATCTGATTTAGGAAATATTGAAGGTGAAGTTGTTGTAGGTGAAGAAAATTTTGGTGAAGTAACTGTTGATGCAGGTGTTCTTGTTGTTGAGTAATTTTTTTAATTAATAATTATGAATAAATTTTTAAAAATATCATTTTTTTTTCTAATAATTATATTTAGTATTTTTGGTATTTTTGCTAATAAAATTTTTGCTGCCACTGGCGGTATTGATTCTGTAAATTTTTCTTCTTATCTTTGCTCTGATCAACTCTGTACAACTGGAAGCAAAATTGTTTGGCGAACAACAAACGGTGCAGCCGTGAGTGTTTCAAGTACGGAGTTAACAGGGAATCTTTGGGGAGAAAATATTGGCTGGATAAATTTAAATCCGACTAATTCTGGTGTTGTAAACAACGGTCATGGAATTTTGTCAGGTTACGCATGGGGACAAAATACTGGTTGGATAAATTTTGCGCCTTCTAACGGTGGTGTTTCTATAAATACATCAAATGGAGAATTTACTGGCTATGCTTGGGCACAGAATTATGGCTGGATAAAATTTGATTGCGCATCTGGCACAAATTTTTGTGTAAAGACAGACTGGAGGCCGACACATATTATTGTTGGTGGAGGAGGTGGAGTATCCACAAATCCTCCAGTTGTAAATCCGCCTACTGTTTCACCAGAAATTCCAACAATACCCACAACTCCAGAAATTCCGCCAGTTGTGCCACCCGTTGTAGAGCCAGAAATTCCAGTAATTCCAGAACCAGAAGTTCCAACAGTTCCTACTACTCCAGAAATTCCTTCTACGAATCTTCCATCTGCGCAAGAGCCAGGTGTTTTTGAAGATATAAATAATTTTATAGTTTCAGCACATAGTCCTATTGATAATTTTTTAAATAATAATTTTACTCCTGAGCAAATAGCAAAAATTGATTCTAGTTTGAAGCTTGCCACAGTTGGCTCTGCGGTTGTTGGTGGTGCGGTTTCGCTTGGAAGTATTTTATTCTTAAATCCACTAACTGGATCTGAGTTAATACTTATTCCTTTTAGACTTTGGTCTTTGCTTCTTTCTGCTTTAGGCATCAAGAAAAGAGTAAAACCATGGGGAACAGTTTATGATGCTGTTACTAAACAACCGCTTGATCCAGTTTATGTTTCTCTTGTGAATCTAGAAGGAGAGGAAATTGCCTCAGCTATTACAGACCTAGATGGACGTTATGGTTTTTATGTTGAGCCAGGCGTTTACAAAGTTGTTCCAAAAAAGACAAATTATGTTTTTCCTTCACATGCTTTATCAAACAGACTGCAAGATGAATTTTATCAGGATTTGTATTTTGGAGACTATATGAATGTTGCTCAAGGGCAAGTGATTGTGAACAACATTCCAATGGATCCAGTAAACTTTGACTGGAATGAATTTGCAAAAAACAAAAAACAATTGTTTAAGTTCTATTCCAAAAAAGAATTAATAATAGCTAGAATTTCGAATATTTTGTTCGCAATTGGTTTTGGGGTTTCTATTATTTCCTTGATTTTGTTCCCAGAAATGTATAATGCTGTTATTTTTGCACTTTATGTTTTAATTTTTATCTTAAAGAGAAGTAAGTTTAAGATTAAAGCAAAAGGACGTGTTGTCGATTCTGATGGTTCACCGCTTTCTTATGCGTTTATTAGAGTTTATTCCGTTGCGACAAATGTTGAAATGCTGCACAAAGTTTTGGATAAAATGGGACGTTATCATATTTTGTTACCAAACGGAAATTATTACGTAAAAATAGAAAAAAAGAACGACGACGGAACTTATTCTTTGGTGCACACGTCTGAGCCTATAGAAATTAAACATGGAACACTAAACAAAGTGTTTAATATATAAATTTATTTCTAATTTTATGCTGGTTTGTTTTCGGGGTTGCAATTTTTCTAGACTTGTAGTAGATTATTACTTGAAGTCTTCGGACTTTTTTATTTTAAATTTTAAGTAGAAATGCCAACAATAAATCAATTAGTTAAAAAGAATAGAAAGAAAACAGTAAAGAAGTCAAAAGCTGTGGCTTTGGCACGTGGTTTTAACTTGCTTAAAAATAAGCCAGTTTATTACGATGCGCCATTTAAAAGAGGAGTTTGTACAAAAGTTACAACTACAACTCCAAAGAAGCCAAACTCAGCTCTTCGAAAAATTGCCAGAGTTAGATTAACAAACGGAATGGAAGTAACAGCTTATATTCCTGGAGAAGGACACAACTTGCAAGAACACTCAGTTGTTATGCTCCGTGGAGGACGTGTGAAGGACTTGATTGGAGTAAGATATCACATTGTTAGAGGCGTGCTTGATACTCAGGGAGTTGAAAAGAGAAGACAGGGAAGATCGCTGTACGGTAACAAGAAACCAAAAGAAGCTAAAAAATAAAATAATTTAATTAAGCTGAATTAAATTATTAAGACACAAAAAAGATTTAGAAAATTATTAAAGAAAAGAGTTGCGAATTTAAAAAATAAATGCGAAGAAAAGTTAAAAATCGAAATATAGTAGAACCAGATTTTATTTATAATTCTCAAAAATTAGAGAAATTTATAAACTACATGATGTGGTCTGGAAAGAAAGAAACTTCTAGAAAACTAGTTTATAAAGCTTTTGATGTAATAAAAGAAAAGACTGGCAATCCAAACCCATTAGAAGTTTTTGATTTAGCACTAAAGAATGCAGGACCTTCAACAGAAGTTCGCTCAAAAAGAATCGGAGGTGCTAACTATCAGGTGCCAGTAGAAGTAAGACCAGAAAGAAAATTAGCTTTGGCAATGAGATGGATCAGAGATGCAGCTAGATCAAAAAAAGGCCAGCCAATGCATATCAAGCTAGCAGATGAATTAATCGCAGCTTCAAAGAACGAAGGTGCTGCTATCAAGAAGAAAGAAGATACTCACAAGATGGCAGAATCAAACAAAGCATTTGCGCACTTTGCTTGGTAAAAATTGTAAAACAATTTTTACCAAGAGTGTAATCGAAGGGTATATCTTAAAACAAAAAACAAAAGGAACCGAAACATTCTTCAAAAAATCCCCAACCAATTGGTTGGGGATTTTTGTTTTCCTTATTCCCCCTAACCCTCTCCTCAAAACATCCCCCAAAAGTTATCCCCACCACACGCTCTCAAATTCTCTGGGGGGGGGGTGATATAATAAAAACATTAATAACTTAAGATAAAGCGCATATGCAATTATGAAAAACAAACTAATATTATTAACAATATTTCTGTTCTCTTTCCTAATCATCTCCACTCAAGTTTTTGCCTCCACCACCAACGGAACAGTCACCGGTTACGCTTGGGGTGAAAACGTAGGATGGGTAGACTTTTCTAAAATTACAGTCACTGATACTACTTTAAGTAATTCAGTCTATGGTGAAAACATTGGTTGGATAGATCTTGCTACTATCACTAATGACAACGAAGGAAATCTCTCTGGTTACGCCTGGGGTGAAAACATCGGTTGGGTAGACTTTTCAAACGTAACTATTGGCACAGACGGTATCTTCACCGGAGCTGCTTATGGTGAAAACATCGGTTGGATCACTTTTGGAACCACTGACAACAAAGTCATGACAGACTGGAGACCAGCCAGCACTAGAACTCACCACACTTCTTCCGGATCCTATGCCACAGGCTACATTCCAAACTACATCGCTACTCCAACTACTTCCACCACCACTTCCTCTATCCTAAACAGCGGTCCTTGCACCAGCGAACAAACATTAACAGACAATCTTAAAGTGGGAGCACGTAACGGTGTATATAGCACTTACAACAAAGGTACAGTCACTCAAGTAAAAATATTACAAGCACACATCAACAGAATCCTAGCTTCTTCCTACAATCAAGCTGCTGGTCCAGTAGATGGTATCTTTGGTCCACTTACTAAACAAGGAGTAGAGAGATTACAAACAGCTTTAAACACCTATCTAAAACCTACACCACTTCTCGTAATTGACGGTATTGTAGGTCCATACACCAAAGCTGCGATTAATAACTCGTGTGGAAAGTAAATTAAAAATATTATTAAATTAACATTAAAATTATATGAAAAAAATTAAAACATTATTTAAATACATTCCATATCTCGTGATTGCTGTATTAGTGGGAGTAACTGTGTCTTATGCGGCAGGAGCACCAATATCAAAATTAACTCCACCCGGAGCTCCGGTAAAAACCATGGCAACTCTAGCTAACCTTTATGAGTTGGTAGACACAGGAGCAAATACTATTTCTCCAGCTTCAGGTACTGCTTTGGTAACTCCAGCTTATGGAGAATCTATGTATACAATAGGTGATATTTATAGTTTACTGACAGATAAAATCGCTGCTATCCCTGCAGATCAAATATTGACTGGCACTACTATTTTTGGGGTAGATGGGACGGCAAGTGCTGGCGGTGGATTATCAGCTACAGGGCAGACAAGCTGTTGGGATGCAGTAGGTAGTTCTGTTCCTTGCACCGGCACAGGACAAGATGGTGATACACTCAAAGGTACAGCTTTATCATACACTGACAATGGCAATGGCACAGTGACAGATAATGTTACAGGATTAATGTGGGTAAAAGATCCAAGTGCAATAGGCACACCATTTGATGCTGGTATGACTTGGCAAAATGCTCTAACAAATTGTAATGCGTTGTCTTATGGAGGACATGATGATTGGCGACTTCCTAATATTAAAGAATTAGAATCATTGGTTAATTTTGAAAATATATCTCCAGCAATAAATACTACTGTATTTCCAAACACCCAGTCGGGCTACTACTGGTCTAGTACCTCATACCAGCCAGATGGCAAGCACAGTGGCGCCTGGTACGTGGATTTCTACAATGGCTACATGAATTCCGATGCTAAGACTTATACGAACTATGTTCGCTGTGCCCGATAGTATTTAATTATTTGTATCTTTGTTAATTTGATTATTTGTGTTTGAATTTTAGAAGCCCGTCGCTATCAAGCGACGGGCTTCTCCCTAAGCATAAAAATATATGTCACGATACAACCATCTTCCCATTTATAATACAGCTTTCGTATTATTAAAAGAATTATATATAAGAGTTCCAAAATTAAATAAGCAATACAAGTATTCCTTAGGGACATCTTTGATTTCTGCCAATATGGAATGTATCAAAATGATAGTGAAAGCAAACAGTAAACCAATGGCAGAGCGGAGAGAAATACTCTCAGAATTAATTTGGAAAATTGAAGAAATTATTATAATGCTTCGGGTGACCGAGGAACTCAAATTGTTTCCTTCAGATAGGCAATATTTATTATTGATGGAAAATGTTACAAACCTTGTGCGTCAAGCAGAGGGCTGGAAAATGGCATGTAGTAAATAATATTACTAATACTACCCAGAATAGGGCTAAAGAGATTTTGTCCTAGCGAGGATGAGAAATTCAGTGTGTGCCCTTGATATCCTTATCAAGGATAAAAACCCACTTTTACTACAATAATTCTTGTGGCTAGTCACGCACGTTTTAAATTCCCAGTCGGACAACTACTGGTCTAGTACCTCATACCAGAAAGATGGCAAACACAATAACGCCTGGAACGTGAATTTCAACAATGGCAACATGAATAACAATGATAAGACTAATACGAACTATGTTCGCTGTGCCCGAGAATTTCTCTATCTAGCCTTCTACTTTATGTATATATGAATGAAGAAACTATTTTTACCATAGAAAATATTTGGTATGCTTACAAGACTTGTATTAAAAGAAAAAAGAAAAATGCCAATAGATTGAAATTTGAGTTAAAAAGAGAAAGGGAAATTATTGAGCTTCACGAAGAATTGTTAAATAGGAAATATAAAATCAGTCGACACATATATTTTGTAGTGACTGATCCAAAACCGAGAGAAATTTTTGCAGCCGATTTTAGGGATAGGGTAGTGCATCATTTGATTTACAATGAACTTTCTCCGTTGTGTGAATCTTGGTTTATTGAAAACTCTTTTGCTAACAGGCAAAACAAAGGAACTCATGCAGGGTTTAGAAAAGTAAAAGACTTGGTAAAACAAAACAGGAATGCGTGGTATCTAAAATTAGATATTTTAAGTTTTTTCAAATCAATTGATAAAAAAATACTTTTTGATATTCTATCTAAGTTTATTAATGAACAAAATAGACCACTATGGTGGAAGAAAGATATGTTGTGGATTTGTGGGGAAGTAATATTCCATGACCCGACTTGTGATTATCTTTTTAGAGGGAAGTTAAAAATAAAATCATTAATACCCAAACAAAAATCATTATTTTATTCAAATGGCAATGGTTTACCGATAGGTAATTTGACTTCTCAATTTTTTGCAAATTGCTATCTTGATGGCATGGATAAATATATAACAGAGACACTCGGATTTTCTAATTATGTTAGGTATGTTGATGATTTTATTTTGATTCATAATGATAAGGAAAAATTAAAACAATCTATTTCCGTAATAAATAAGTGGCTTTTTCTTGAAAGAAAATTAAGTATTCATCCTAAAAAAATTATGATACAGCCAGTAAGACACGGAATTGATTTTGTTGGTTATTTTATCAAACCAACTCACACTCTAGTTCGTCAAAATGTTGTTAAAAGATTTAAGAAAAAGTTATATGAACAAAGAAATAATGAAGATGGATTTTTTCCGATAGATAGTATCCCTATGATAAAGTCTTATCTTGGACATTTTAGCCATGCGAATAGTTATAATTTGGTGAAGAAATTGGGGGAATAGAGTTTGCAAAATTAGGCACTATATTATATAGTGCTTATAGCGCGTTTAGCGCTTTTTTATTAGAAAAATTTTTATAAATATTATTTTATATGCAAAGAGATTATCCATTAGAGAAAGTTAGAAATATCGGAATTATCGCGCACATTGATGCCGGTAAGACTACTACAAGTGAACGTATTTTGTACTATACAGGTATGTCACATAAGATTGGTGAAGTTCACGAAGGTGAAGCTACAACTGACTGGATGGAGCAGGAAAGGGAAAGAGGTATCACTATTACTGCTGCAGCTATCACATGTTTCTGGACGCCAACTTATGCTTTGAATGACAAAAACAAGAAACACAGATTTAACATAATCGATACACCTGGACACATAGATTTCACAGTAGAAGTAAAAAGATCTCTTCGCGTACTTGACGGTGCAGTGGTTGTTTTCGACGGTGTTGCCGGCGTAGAACCACAGTCTGAAACAAACTGGCGTTATGCTGACGAAGCAAAAGTTCCTAGAATTTGTTTTGTTAACAAGCTGGATAGAACAGGTGCTTCTTTTGAACGTTCTTATCAGACTATCTTGGAAAGATTAACAAAAAATGCGGTTAGAATGCAGATTCCGATTGGGTTGGAAGACAAACATGAAGGAGTTGTAGATCTTCTAAAAATGAAGGCTTACTATTTCGAGGGAAACATGGGAAATGAAGTTGTCGAGAAAGATATTCCGGAAGAGTTAAAAGCTGACGCAGAAAAGTATCACAATGAACTTATCGAAAAAATAGTAGAACAGGATGACAAGCTCATGAATGATTATCTAGAAGGAAAAATTCCAGATGTAGATACTCTTAAGAAAATTTTGAGAAAGGCTGTTATTGCAAATGAAATTTTCCCAGTTTATGCTGGTTCTGCTTTGAAAAACAAAGGGGTGCAGCTTGTACTAGACGGAGTTGTAGATTACTTGCCATCACCACTTGATATCCCACCAGTGAAGGGAACAGATCCAGATAACAACGATGAACCAATTGAAAGAAAAGCTTCTGATACAGAACCATTCGCAGCACTTGCTTTCAAAGTTGCTACTGACCCATTCGTTGGACAGCTTATATTCTTCAGAGTTTACTCTGGAACTTTAGCTTCTGGTTCTTATGTTTATAATCCAAGAACAAGAAACAAAGAAAGAATCGGTAGAATCTTGCGTATGCATGCTAACGACCGAGAAGAAGTGAAAGAAGTTTTTGCTGGAGAAATCGCAGCAGCTGTTGGCTTAAAAGATACTATTACTTCTGACACTATCTGCGCAGAAGATAAACCGATTGAGTTAGATAGAATTCAGTTCCCAGAGCCAGTTATTCAGTTGCGTATTGAACCAAAGACTAAAGCAGACCAAGAAAAAATGGGTATGGCTCTTAACAGACTTGCTCAAGAAGACCCAACTTTCAAAGTTTCTACAGATCAGGAAACAGGTGAAACTATTATTGCTGGTATGGGAGAATTGCATTTGGAAATTATCGTAGACAGAATGAAAAGAGAATTCTCCGTTGAAGCAAATGTTGGTAAACCACAAGTTGCTTACCGAGAAACTATTATGGGTACAGCTGATGCAGAAGGTAAATATATTAAACAATCTGGAGGTCGTGGTAACTACGGACACGTTAAGATTAAAGTTAAACCAATGGATATGACAGTTGATCCAGAAGATCTTCCAAAGAATACAAAGAGAACAGAAGGATTTGAATTCATCAACAATATTAAAGGAGGAGTTATTCCACAAGAATATATTCCAGCTTGTGAAAAAGGATTTAGAGAAGGACTTGATAGAGGAATTCTTGCAGGATTCAAAATGGTAAATGTTTCAGTAGATCTTTGGGACGGAAGTTATCACGAAGTGGACTCAAACGAAATGGCCTTCAAGATTGCAGCTTCTATGGCTGTGCAAGATGCATGTAGAGCAGCAAGACCAGTTATTCTAGAACCTATGATGAAAGTTGAAGTTGTAACTCCAGAAAAATTTATGGGAGATGTAACAGGAAATCTTTCTTCAAAACGTGGAATTATCGAAGGCATGGAAGATAGGGGAATGAATAAAGTTTTGAAAGCTGTTGTGCCACTATCTGAGATGTTCGGTTACATGACAAGTTTGCGTTCAATGACAGAAGGTCGTGCATCATTCACAATGGAATTCATGAGATACGATGTTGTGCCACAGAACGTTGCTGATACTATTATTGCAGCAAGAAAATAAAAAAGACTTTCCATAAAAACACTGCTAAGAGATTGGCAGTGTTTTGTTTTTAGCATTATTTAGTATAATAAATTTATGTTTGAAGATGGCAAAATAAAAATAGAAAATAAAAAACCGTTAGAAACTTATTTAGAAAAAGCTGAGGCTTTGCAAAAATTTTGTGAAACAGCAGGTAATCCTATTTATTTTTTAAGAAAAGATGCAGATGATTTTGATTTTGAAAAAGGGCAAAATTTAAACGAATCTTATGAGATTGGGGGGAATTATGATTTTAAAGAATCTAAAATAAACCCAGAAATTTTAATAGATCCAAATAAAGCTAGTTTTGTTTTGTTTTATCTAGATGTTTTTAAATCATTTCTTAATGGGCCAATTTTTTCTGATAGGATGAAAAATCATAGTGAAAGATTTCCTTGGAAAGAAAAAAATAAAGAGTTTATGAAAGAAAAAGGAATCTTTGATTATTTCAGATCAAATAAACTAAGAAAAAACTTTCTTGCTGGCATTCTAGGCCCATTAGAAGAAATTTCGCGAATGATTAAAGACCCTGAAATAAAGGATAAAATTTTTTCTTTAGCAAGTGGAATACCAGAAGAATTTAATAAAAACTATAATGAATCATCAGATTTTAAAACTAAAATTAATTTTTTAAAAAAAATTAGTAAAATTTTAGAAGAAGTTATAAAGCTTCTGGAAAAGTAAGATTTGAAGTTTATTTGATAAATTTGACTTTAATTTATAATTTGCTATTATCATAACAACTGCACTTTTGGGCAGTTTTTCTATTGCCAATTTTTAAATCGGCTTAGAAAATTATTAATTTGCCCCTTTGGGGTTAACCATAAATTAATATTTAAATCTTAATAACTTCTCGTATATTGGGACTTAAATATTAAAAAATAAAAAATATGGCAGAAGAATTTAAAAGAGACAAACCACATATAAACGTTGGAACTATCGGTCACGTTGACCATGGTAAAACAACATTAACTGCAGCTATCTTGCACGTTTTGCAAATGGCAGGTAATGACGTTAAATTAAAAGGAGTTGACCAAATCGACAATGCTCCAGAAGAAAAAGCTCGTGGAATCACGATTAACATTTCTCATAATGAGTACTCAACAGCTACTCGTCACTACGCACACATCGATGCGCCAGGACACGCTGACTATATTAAGAACATGATCACAGGTGCTGCTCAAATGGACGGTGCTATTCTTGTGGTTGCCGCAACAGATGGAGCAATGCCACAGACACGTGAACACGTTTTGCTTGCAAAACAAGTTGGTGTGCCTCGAATTATCGTTTTCCTAAACAAGTGTGACATGGTTGATGATAAAGATATGATCGACATGGTTGAAGAAGAAATCCGTGAACTTCTAACAAAGCAAGGCTTTGATGGTGCTAACTGCCCAGTTATTAGAGGTTCAGCTTTGAAAGCTTTGGAATCAACTTCAGCAGATGATGAATGGGCAAAGAAGATTCTAGAATTAACAAATGCTCTAGATACTTATATCCCAGTTCCAGAAAGAGATGTTACAAAGCCATTCTTGATGCCAATCGAAGACATCTTCTCAATCGAAGGCCGTGGAACAGTTGTTACTGGTAAAATCGACAGAGGTGTTATAAAAGTTGGAGAAGAAGTAGAAATCGTTGGAATCAAACCAACAACAAAAACTACAGTTACTGGTATTGAAATGTTCAATAAGAACTTGCAAGAAGGTATGGCTGGAGATAACGCAGGTGTATTGCTACGTGGAGTGAAGAAAGAAGACATCACAAGAGGACAAGTTATTGCAAAACCAGGAACAGTTACACCACATGATCATTTTACTTGCGAGTTGTATGTTTTGAAGAAAGAAGAAGGTGGAAGACACACACCATTCTTTAAGGGATACAAGCCTCAATTCTATATCAGAACAACAGACGTTACTGGAGATGTTATGTTAGAAGAAGGAGTAGAAATGGTTATGCCAGGAGATACTGTAAGACTTACAGTTAAATTAGTTACTCCAGTTGCGCTAGAAGAATCACAGAGATTCGCTGTGCGTGAAGGAGGAAAGACAGTGGGTGCAGGAGTTGTTACAAAAATTCTTGCTTAATAAAAATTAGAAACAAACTTTTAGTTCATGACAACAACAGAAAAAACAATTAAAAAATCGAAAGCAACGGCTAAGCCAAAGGTTACTTCTAAAATCTCTAAAGCGGTAGCAGAAAAGAAACAAGACGGCAAAGTAATTCTTCGCATCAGAGTTCGCGCTTACGAAAGTAAGGTGTTAGATGCGTCTGTTAAGCAAATTATGGACACAGCTATGCGATACGATGCAAAGATTGTTGGGCCGATTCCGCTACCTACAGAAATTAAGAAATATACAGTTAATCGTGCTTCCTTTATCTACAAAAATACACGAGAACAGTTTGAGATAAGAGTACACAAAAGATTAATCGACATTATTAACCCTTCGGCTAATACCATAGAGGCACTTACGAATTTATCACTTCCTTCTGGTGTTGATATTGACGTAAAGATGCTATAGAAGAAATAAAATAGTTATGAAATTCATTCTTGGAACAAAAGAGAATATGACTGAATACTTTACTGAAAACGGAACAGTTGTGCCTGTGACTGTAGTTTCAGTTGGTCCAGTAAAAGTAGTTCGTGTTTTTGGAAAAACAAAAGACGGCTATGATTCAGTTCAAGTTGGTTACGGTGAGCAGAAAAAAGAAAGAATCAAGAAAGCTCAAGCTGGACAAATGAAAGGAGACGCATTTCGTTTTCTTAAAGAATTCAGATTAAAACCTGAAGATAAAACAGAAGTAAAAGAAGGCGACGTCATTGATGTTTCTACTTTTGAAGTGGGAGATACTTTACAAGTTTCAAGTATTTCAAAAGGTAAAGGATTCCAAGGAGTTGTTAAACGTCACGGATTCGCAGGAGGACCTCGAAGTCACGGACAGAAACACTCAGAAAGAGAGCCTGGATCAATCGGTGGAGGTCTAAGAACCCACGTTCCAAAAGGAATGAGAATGGCAGGTAGAATGGGATCAGACAGAATTACACAAAAGAATTTGAAAGTTGTCTTTATTGATAAAGAGAACAATGTAATGCTAGTCAAAGGAGCAATCGCCGGTAAAAAAGGAACATTAGTTGAAATAGTCTCAAGATAATATTATTTATGGAAGCAAAAATATACAATCAAAAAGGAGCAGAGGCAGGGAAGATCGTTCTTCCGGAAAAAGTTTTCGGAGTAAAATGGCGAGCTGACTTGGTGCACCAAGTTGTAGAAGGTATGCGTTCAAATAAACGCGCTGGAACAGCTGATACAAAAGGACGTGGTGAAGTCAGTGGAGGAGGAAAGAAACCTTGGAAACAAAAAGGAACAGGACGCGCACGTCACGGTTCTACTCGTTCACCAATTTGGGTTGGTGGAGGTGTTACCCATGGACCTCTAGCAGAGAAAAACTACAAGAGAAAAATCTCAAAGAAAATGCGAGCTCAAGCTTTGTTCTCTGTTTTATCTAAAAAGTTAAAAGACGGTGAAATAATTTTCGTTGATTCTTTGACTCTTAGTGAAATCAAAACAAAGTCAGCAGTAGATGTAATGAAAAATTTGGCAAAAGCTTCTGGAACAAAAGCATTAGCAGATTCTAAAAAGCCAAGAGTTCTAACAGCTTTATTTGCTCGCGATGAAAAAGCAGAAAAGAGTTACAGAAACTTACCTCAACTAGAAATAGTTTTCTTGAAAAATTTGAACCCATTAGATGTTTTGAATCACAAATATCTTTTGATAGAAAAACCTGAAGAAAGTGTAAAATTTTTAGAAGCAAGAGGATAATTAATTATTTAAACATATGATAACGATGAAATTAATTAAAAAACCAAGAATAACAGAAAAAGCTTCTTTCCACGCAGAACAGAATGTTTACACTTTTAATGTAAGTGATTCAGCAAACAAGACAGAAATAAAGAAAGCTATCTTTCAAATATATAAAGTGAAGCCAGTTAAGGTTAATATCTTAATGGTGCCTAAAAAAGAAATTTTTGTTCGTGGTAAAAAAGGAACAAAGCAAGGCGGAAAGAAAGCTTTAGTTTATTTGAAAAAGGGCGATAAAATAGAAATCATTTAATAACCAAAAGAATACAGTATGAAGACATACAAACCTACAACTAAATCAAGAAGACAGATGACGAACGTGTCTTACCGTGGAGTTCTGACTGCTTCAGAACCAGAAAAGTCACTGACTCATGGATTCCGACGTGCCGTTGGACGCAATAGTCAGGGAAGAATCACAACTCGTCACAAAGGCGCAGGTCATAAGAGACTTTACCGTGATGTAGATTTTCTATACAACAAGAAAGAAATTCCAGCAGTAGTTAAAACTGTTGAATATGATCCAAACAGATCAGCTTTTATTGGATTAGTTGTTTACAAAGACGGAGAAAAGAGATACACAGTTTTGCCAAAATCAATGAAGCCAGGAGATAAGTTTATTGTTTCTGAAAAGGCAGAATTGACGACAGGAAATAGATTGCCACTTAAGAATATTCCGGTTGGTACTTTCGTTTACAACGTTGAAATCAAGCCAAATGGCGGCGCAAAGATTGGACGTTCTGCAGGGATATTTGCTCAAGTAGTTGCAAACGCTGAAGGTTATACAAACTTAAAAATGCCTTCAAGTGAAATTCGAAAAGTGCCAGAAAACTGCTGGGCATGTATCGGTTCAGTTTCAAACGAAGAACATCATCTAGAAAATTATGGAAAAGCTGGACGTTCTCGTTGGAAAGGTATCAGACCAACAGTTAGAGGTACAGCTATGAATCCAGTTGATCACCCATACGGTGGAGGAGAAGGAAGACAAGGAAGAGGAACAAAGAGACCAAAGACATTGTGGGGTAAAGTTACAGGAGGAAGAAAGACAAGAACTCCAAAGAAATACTCAAATATCTATATAGTTTCAAGAAGAAAAACTGGTAAATCAAGAAAATCTCAATAATCTAAATAAACTAGAATTATTCAAAAAGAGCTTTAGAAATAGAGCTCTTTTTGCTTGACTTTTAGTTTGAAATATGATATTATTTAAACGCTGTTCTTTAATATAAACTTACGAAAAATGGTCATAGCTAAAAGGCGCGGAGAATCTTGGCGTTTTCTAGCTATGACCAAGTGGCCATGGTTCCTTCTCGGAGTAGAGAAAAATAAAACGGGCAACTTAGCCCAATAGGAGAAAAAAATATGGAAAAGTTCGCATCTGCCGACTTAACTGCCGGCCAACTCAATGCCATCGTGAAAAAACTCGGTGGGCATGAAGCAGCACTCAAATTCTTACGCGGCGAACTCTCGGTTTCCGAACCGGAAAAAAGCTGGCATGAGCATGATGGAGTAATTTATTTCACCGTAACATCTGATGGTGCCACTGGTGCCGAATGGATAGCTCGCCTTAAAAAGAAAGGTTTCCGTGTTAGCGATTATGCCAAACAGGTACTTCTTTCAAAAAACTTTAAACCTACAACCGGAGTAACAACCGAAGTAGCCGTTCTGAAGGGCATGCTGTTTGAAGACAACCAGCGGATTACCAAAAACATCCGCAAAAACGCTGAAGACCGCAAACTGGAAACACCAAACGCAGAGATTGCTTGTTTAATCCGCGAGAAATTCACGGATGAAGACATCGAAGCGATGGGTCTGGTATGGATCGTCGTAATGCATGAATCCATTAATGATTCTGACGGTGATCCGTACTTGCTTGGTGCAGACCGCCTCGTTGGTGGTCATTGGTTGTGTGCTTATTATGTTAGCCCTGGCTCCAAGTGGAATCGTGTCAGTGGCTTTGCTTTCTCCCTTCCGTAAGTTCTTTAAACTAGGTAACTTTGCACTAAACTATTGTGCTTAGAAACTTAGTCCTTAGCCCTGTTTCAATTTTTGAATTGAAACAGGGCTTTTTTTTTATCTTAAATAAATAATATATAATAAATATCGGTAGTAGGTGAATATGTGGAAGATTACGGTTTTCCACTACCGAAACTAGTATCCATACATTGAGAGTATTTGTGACTATGGTTTCAAATAGGGTAGTGTATGCAGAAACTTCAAAAAATGAAGATACTTAGTACGAGACATCAAGGCATTATGATGCCGAATAATATACAGCACGACTTCTGGTATTAAATTACGTTTAAGTCGGCAGTGACATAGATGATATTTCGTACAATTCTGACGGTAATCCGAACTTGCTTGGTGCAAACCGCAACGATGATGGTCATTGGTTGAATGCTTATTATGATAACCCTGGCAACAAGTGGAATCGTGACAGTGGCTTTGCTTTCTCCCTTCCGAAAATCTCTTCATTTCTCTCTCATTTTTTGGGAGAGTTTTGTTTTATAAGTTGCCCATTCCAGCCGCCAAGCATTTTTCCGATTTCTTCGATTTTTTCAGACAGAAGAATATATTTTTTATTGTCCAAAGATTTTGTTTCCCAAAGAATCATCAAAAGTATTTTTAAGGTGTCTGTTTTTCTAATTGATAATCGAATCCATGGCTGTTTTTCTTCTTTAGATAAAAAACTAGCGACAGAAATTGCTTCTATAATTTCAATAAAAATAGTATCAATTTTTTGACCTAGAGAATGTCTGTGTGTTTTAGGTAGAATTTGATAATAAGCAATCCAAACTAGATAACAGCTTTTAACTTTTGCCAGTACTGGCAAAAGTTGGGGGGGGGGTAATATTATAGATATTATGTCTTGTCTCCGATTTACTCATACATATAAAGATATCATTTCTATTGAAAATCTGCTATTGGCGTGGAAAGAGTTTTTGAAAGGAAAAAGAAATAGGAAAGATGTTTTAGAATTTCAGAGAAACTTGATGACTAATATTTTAAATTTACATAATGACTTAAAAAACAAGACATATAAACATGCAGATTATAAAGCTTTCAAAATAAACGATCCGAAACCGAGAGATATACATAAAGCAACAGTGAAAGATAGACTATTACATCATTTGATCTATAATGCGCTTTATTTATATTTTGATAAGAAATTTATTTATGACTCATATTCTTGCAGAATAAGTAAAGGCACACATAAAGCTATATATAGATTTGAAAGTTTTATCAGAAAAGCAAGCAAAAATAATACAAAACAATGCTGGGTTTTGAAATGCGATATTAGAAAATTCTTTGCAAATATAGATCATGATATTCTAAAAAGTATTTTAGAAAAATATATAGAAGATAAAGATATTCTTTGGTTGTTAAGTAATGTGATAGACAGTTTTTCTTTTTCAGATTCAGACAAAATACAAAAAGGCTTGCCATTGGGAAATCTAACTTCACAGCTTCTTGTGAATATTTACATGAATGAATTTGATCAGTTTGTGAAAAGAAAACTAAAAGTGAAATATTATATTAGATATGCAGATGATTTTGTAGTTTTGTCTGAAGATAGAAAATATTTGGAAAAAATATTAGAAAAAATACAGGAATACTTAAAAAGTAATTTAAAGTTAGAAATGCATCCAGATAAAGTTTTTATTAAAACTATTTATTCTGGTGTAGATTTTCTTGGCTGGGTGCATTTTGGAAAACACAAAGTTTTAAGAACTAGCACAAAAAGAAGAATGTTTAGAAATTTAAAGAATAATCAAAAACAAGAAACGGTCGATTCTTATTTTGGGATGCTAAAACATGGGAATAGTTTTAAGTTGAAAGGGAAAATAATGTTTGACAAATAGGTTAGAAAGTTATATAGTTATCTAGTAAGTTGTATTCTCATTGGTTTTCTTGCGCAAGAGCGCTTGTACATAATATTTTATCTAGATTAAACCCTGATAATTTTTATAAAAACTGAAGGGAAATTTCAGTCTGCTTTACTTACGTTTTAATTTTAAAAGACTGAGAAATATTATGTATAAAAAAAATAATAAGAGCCGAAAATCTAATTTCGGTGGTCCGTCATTTGGTGGCGGTAAGAAAAAATTTAATAAAAAAAATAAGTCAGGTGGCAAATATAATAATCGAAATAGAAATCGAAATAAATTTGGTGGCGGAGCAAAAATTCATCATTCAAAATTTATTTGCAAAGCAGATCCGATTTTAGAATCAGCGCCGTATGTTCCCAAAAATAAATTTATTGATTTCAAAATTAATAATATTATAAAAGAAAATATTACAGCAAAAGGCTATGTGACTCCGACTCCGATTCAAGATGAAGCGATTCCGTTTGTGCTTGAAGGTCGCGACGTTGTGGGTATTGCAAACACTGGCACAGGGAAGACTGCAGCTTTTTTGATCCCGTTGCTAGACAAGATTTTGAAAAATTCAGCTGAAAAAGTTTTGATAATGGTGCCAACGAGAGAACTTGCTACGCAGATCAATCAAGAATTTTTAGATTTCAAAGGAAATTTAAAAATCTTTTCTGTTTGTTGTGTTGGAGGAGTTGGCATATATGGCCAGATTTCAAATTTACGTCGTGCTCACAATATTGTAATCGGCACGCCGGGAAGATTGCGAGATCTTGTAGATAGAAAAGCTGTGAGGTTGAATGAGTTTAAAACTATTGTACTAGACGAAGCGGACAGAATGCTAGATATGGGATTCGTGAATGATATGAGATTTTTGATGAAAAATATGGCTCCAAACAGACAGACTTTATTTTTCTCTGCAACTATAACTAAAGAGATAGATAAATTAATTAAAGAATTTTTAACAAATCCTGAACAGATTTCTGTTAAAACAGGAGACACGACTAGAAATGTAGAACAAGATATTGTGCGTGTGCAGAAAGGTGAAGAAAAAATAGATGTGCTAGAGTGTTTGCTGAATAAACCAGAATTTTCGAAAGTTCTAATTTTTGGACGAACAAAGCACGGTGTTGAAAAACTCTCAAAAGATTTAATCAAAAGAGGTTTTAAATCCGAGTCTATCCATGGTGATAAAAATCAATCAAGAAGGCAAAAGGCGTTGAAAGCTTTTAGTGAAAACCAAAGTCAGATTCTCGTAGCGACAGACGTTGCGGCTAGGGGACTCGATATTCCGAATGTTTCGCATGTTATCAACTATGACGTGCCAGCTACATACGAAGATTATGTGCACAGAATTGGTAGAACTGGAAGAGGAAACAAAGTTGGAACAGCTTTGACTTTCGTAAATTAAAATAGTTTAAAAAATCTCTCGTAAAGCGACGAGGGATTTTTGTGTTTTAACTAACCACATTTGTCACTTTTAATTCTAACATTTCATTTGGCGTTTTTCCATTTAAACCACAATGCTCAAGATTGTTGTAATAATCATTCCAGATTCTAATTTTCTTTTGTAAA
>Ga0116171_10000932_pt1 | contig 30162 bp, 30 predicted proteins | sample AD_JPNHW2_MetaG_FD_89798 | JGI IMG/M metagenome (GOLD analysis project Ga0116171, IMG submission 89798) | Active sludge microbial communities of municipal wastewater-treating anaerobic digesters from Japan - AD_JPNHW2_MetaG | ecosystem: Engineered > Bioreactor > Anaerobic > Digestate | place...
CTCTACCATTGATTCTGAATTTGTCTCATAGTTTTTACTCTGAAGAAGAAGATCTGAGAGTTCATAAGTAATAATTTTTACAAATAACTCAAAATTCTTTTTCAAGCTAGATTCAATTTCAAAGTAAATACGAAGAGATTTAAACTCGTCGATACTTGTCCTGGTCATAAGAGATCTCATAATAATAACCTTAATGCTATTTTTGTAATAGTGATGATTTGGGTTAGAATTATAAGTTACTTTAAATTTGTTGTTTAGACCCATGATTTTGGCTATGTTGTATACCAAATCGGAATACAGATCTAAGTCAAAACATTCTCTTAGTTCCTTTTCGTTAACAATTGGATGTACACCGAAATTCTCAAAAAGAAGATCGAGGTATTCCTCGATGTTTTTTTCATTCATAATATAAAGTTTAGTTGTTGCCAGAATTTCTGGAAAAGAAACTCTAGTAACAACTAAAATTTGTTACTCAAAGTGCATTTATTATTTATTAGTAAACAGGATAACACCTCTTTAAACAAAAGTCAAAATTTATTTTTAATTTTTATCAAATAAACTTTATGATATAATATTTTTATGATCCCGTTAGAGATGTGCTAGTGATATTACTAACGGAGAAAATAATAAATATAGGGTTTATATTACAGGATTATAATTAATAAGAAACGCCCCATCCCTGGTGGGAGGGGCTATCTCTAACGGGATGAATAAAAAACAAATTGCTTTAATCGTGTTGGATGGTTGGGGATACAGAGAAGACAAGAAAGATAATGCAATAGAGGCCTCTCTCAAGCCTGTTTTTGACGGTATTTGGAGTAAATACCCTCACACATTACTAGATGCTTCTGGACTATCTGTGGGTTTACCTGAAGGACAAATGGGTAATAGTGAAGTAGGCCATATGACAATAGGAGCAGGAATGCCACTGGATCAAGATTTGGTAAGAATAGACAAATCAATAGCGTCTGGAAATTTTGGTAAGATTCCAGCTTTAATAAATTTATTTGATCATGTAAAGAAAAATAACTCCACCCTTCATGTAATGGGCTTACTTTCTGATGGAGGGATTCATAGTCATATCTCTCATCTTTTTGCTTTTCTGGATGCAGCCAAAAACTCTGGTGTTAATCAAGTTGCAATACATGTTTTCACTGATGGTCGTGATGTTCCACCGCAGAGTGCCTCTGTATATATCAAACAGTTGGAAAGCAAAATAAAAGAAATCGGAATAGGTTTTATAGCCTCTGTTTCAGGACGCTATTATGCTATGGATAGAGACAAGAACTGGGATAGATTTGAAAAAGCAGAAGAAGTTATTTTTGGAGGGAAAGGAGAAGTTTGTGATATTGAGCCATCCCTTTATGTTGAAAAATTATACAAAGAAGGGAAAATGGATGAACTACTCCCTCCATTTATTTGTGTTAATAAAAATGGAGAAAAAAAGACAATAGGTAAAAATGATGGAGTCTTCTTTTATAATTACAGAGCTGATAGAGCTAGAATGATGACTAGTAAGATATTAGAAAAGGCTGAGAGCGAAAATATTTGTCTTGTAACAATGTCTGACTATGGAGAAGAATATAAAACAACCGTTGCCTTTCCCCCTATTAACATAAAGACTACTTTAGCTAAAGAAATATCAGAGGCTGGACTGACTCAGGCACATATAGCAGAGACAGAGAAATTTGCTCACGCTACCTACTTCTTAAATGGAGGAGTTGAAGTTTGTTATGAAGGAGAAGAGCACATACTTGTCCCAAGTAGAAAAGATATCAGAACCTATGATCAGGCTCCTAAAATGTCTGCAGAATCTATTGCTGATAAAGCCATTGGGCAAATAGTAAAAGGGACAGACTTTATCTTTATAAACTTTGCTAATCCAGATATGGTTGGGCACACGGCTGATGTTCCTGCGATAATAACAGCGATAGAGGAGACCGATAAACAACTAGGGAGAGTGTTGGAAGCTATTATTTCAAATGATGGAATTGCTCTTGTTACTGCAGATCATGGGAATGCTGAAATAAACATAGACCAGGTAACAGGATTGAGACATACCGCTCATACGACCGATCCTGTACCATTTATTTTAGTAAACACAAAGGAGAAATTACACGAGGGGACTCTTGCAGATATAGCTCCTACTATTTTTGAAATTTTAGGAATCAAAAAACCAGAAGAAATGACAGGGAAAAGTCTGATTGATAAGTAACAAGCCTGCCGGCAGAGGCAGGTTATGAAGATTGAAAATGAGGGGGAATGTATGTATACTGGAAAAGTAAATTTGGAGGGTTGGCAGAGAGGTTGTCAGCCCAAGGCTGATCCGCCTGGGGCGGAAATGCACTGTTTAAAAAATAATTTATGCATTATGTATATATTTTAAAAAGCACACTAAATAATAAAATCTATAAAGGCAGTACAGAAGATTTAAAAATTAGATTAGAGTGTCATAATAAAGGAAAAGTAAAATCAACAAAAGCATATAAACCTTGGATTTTAATTTATTATGAAGCTTTTCTTTTAAAATCTGACGCAAGAAGAGAAGAATTATTTTTAAAAACAGGAAAGGGAAGAGAAAGAATTAAAAGGTTGTTTAAGTGTTAAGTTTATTAAGGAGGCGTGGCTGAGAGGTTGAAGGCACCACTTTCGAAAAGTGGCATACGGGAGACTGTATCGTGAGTTCGAATCTCACCGCCTCCGCAAAAATTTTGCGAAGCTAAATTTTTAAGAAGGCGAGCAAATGAACTTCTTCATTTGTGTGTGAGATTCGAAAGACTTTTCTTTATCGAAGATAGAAAAGTACCCGCCGCAGTATCGGCGAATCTCACCGCCTCCGCAAAAATTTTGCGCGGTTAGCTCAGTTGGTAGAGCGCGTCATTGACGTTGACGATGTCAGAGGTTCGAATCCTCTATCGCGCACAAAATAAAAACTCTCTTTTAAGGGAGAGTTTTTTTATTGCGCGATAGCAAGCAAACTTCTTTGCTTGCGTAGAGGATTCGAAGACCTTGAGCTTAATTTGAGGAATTTAATAATTTATCAAATTGCGAAAGGTGTACTGAAACTGTAAGTTTCGAAAAGTGTACCCACGGTCCCTTACCGCGCACAATAAAAAAACAGAGACTCACGAGTCTCTGTTTTTTAGTTCTATTTATTCTTTATCCAAATATAAGCATCCTCTAGAGCTTTGACTGCGTCTCCAGTAGCGATATTATTCTGGTGATACTTACCATCTGTACAGTCTCCAGCGGCCCATATTCCAGGACAAGTAGTCATCTGAGTCCTAGAATCAACGACAATTCTTCCAAAATTATCTACATCCAAAACATTTTTAGCAAAGCTTGTATTTGGTGTTTGTCCTATTTCCACAAATATTCCAGTGGTATTGATAGTTTGCTCTTCTCCTGTTTCCTTGTTTTTAAAAGTTAAAGAATTTACAAATTGTTCACCGTCTACTTTTAATAGTTCTACATTTTTGTAAGATTTGAATTTTGGATTTTCAGAAATTTTATCAATGGTTATTTTATCTGCTTTGAAGTCTAATCCTGATTCTATAAGAGTAACACTTTTACAATAAGCAACAAGTTGCATAGCTGTTTCAAATCCGGCATTTCCTCCACCTATTACTGCAACATCCTGATCTGCAAATAATGGACCATCACAAGAAGCACAGTAGGTGATACCCTTGTGTTCATATTTATCAGCGTTTAGAATTTCTAGCTTTCGTCTGCTACTTCCTGTTGATATTATAATAGCCTTAGTTTTATAAACTTTGTCTGACTCAGTAACGACAGAAAAAGAATCATTTTCTTTGATTAATTCTTTTATTTTTTCACCTTCTATTACATCTAAATATTCTCCTTTATAAGAAAGAACATGATCTTTTAGATTATTTCCAAGTTCCATTCCGTCGATCTCTTTAGTCCCAATCCAGTTATATATAGTTTCTGAAACTACAGACTGACCACCAAACTCGTTTGTAATAATAGCTGTTTTTAATAATTTACGAGCGGCATAAACTGCTGCTCCTGATCCTGCTGGACCTCCCCCTAATATAATTAAATCGTACATTAGTTCATATTAACAAAAAAATAGACCATAACAAAATTTTGTTATGGTCTATTTTTTTTAAGAATTTTATTTCTTGTTTCTTCTTAGAAATGCTGGAACTGTACTCCAATCATCTGTGTCATCTATAAACAAATCGTCTTCTATTTTTTCTGTCTTTTCTGCTTTTTTGATGTATTCAGATTCGTTTTTAGACTGTTCCTTTGTGGCTGCTTGAACTATCTCTTCCTTGGTAGAGTTGGCAACAGTTTGTTCTACAGGCTTACTTTGTCCTATTTGAAAAAGAGATCTTTTAGGCATATCAGTAGGGAAGCCAGTAGCGATAACGGTAACTTTCATTTCTCCTTTCTTTAATTTATCGTCCTGTATTGTTCCAAAGATTATTTTTGCGTCTTTGTCTACAGACTCTGTTATAATCTTGGCTGCTTGCTGAATTTCATGAATAGATAGATCGTCTCCTCCAGAGATAGCAAACAATACTCCTCTTGCTCCAGAAATTGAAAGATCTAGAAGAGGGGAATTAATAGCTGCTAGGGCTGCTTTTTCTGCACGGCCTTCTCCAGCTGCGATACCTACTCCCATGAGAGCGCTTCCAGCATCAAACATGACTGCCTTTATATCAGCAAAGTCCACATTGATCATTCCTGGAGTTGTAATTAATTCTGAGATACCTTCAACTGCTTGTTTAAGAACTTCATCACACATAGAGAATGCTTCTCTAAATCCAACATCTTTTCCTGAAATAACGATAAGTCTATCGTTAGGAATAACTAAAATAGCATCAACTTCTTTTTCCAAATCAGCAAGACCCATATCTGCTAGTTTCATTCTTTGATTTCCTTCGAAAGAGAATGGTTTGGTAACAACTGCGACAGTGAGTATTCCTTGTTCCTTTGCAGCCTGAGCTACGATAGGGGCAGCACCTGTTCCTGTACCTCCTCCCATTCCGCATGCGATAAATACCATGTCGGCACCTTTGATAACATCTTGTATTTCTGCTTTTGTTTCTTCTGCTGCACGACGGCCAACTTCAGGATTCATTCCTGCTCCAAGACCCTTAGTAAGGTTCTTGCCGAGGTGAACTTTCTTCTCAGCTTGTGAGTTGTGTAAATCTTGAGTATCTGTGTTCATTGCTATGAACTCTACTCCCTTAACCTTGGAATTAATCATATGGTTTAAGGCATTTTTACCCGAACCACCAATTCCGATAACTTTAATTCTTGCGAATGATTCAATGTCTGGATTTAATTTAGGCATATATTTATAGACAAAAGTCTTTCATTAATAATAAGTTTTTGTAAGTACATAATACCAGATATCCAAAAAAATGGAACATTTGACAAATATGTTTTTTGTTCTTTTGTTTTGCTATGGAAGTAGCTGTGAAAGAATAGATTTGAAGAAACTTTTTACCTCTTTAAAATTTCCACTTATAGAACTGTTGGATGCATCGTTTGAATATTCGTCATTAGAAGAAAGCGCAAGACTTAAAGCTGTGTACCAAGAATTATCTCGAACTTTAAATTTATTATTAAAAGAATAATCTATAGGTCCAACTTTTGCAGGAAGTTTTAATTGTTTGCGTGCTATTTCTTCAATATTATTTATTGCAGAGCTACCCCCTGTGATAATAATTCCAGCAGGAAGTAATTCATTTCGTTTTAGCCTCTTCAGTTGATTTTCTACGAGCTCAAACATGTCATCTAGTCTAGCCTCTATGATGTCATCTATTTTCTTTTTAGAATAATCACCACCGATGACGCTACCCATTTTGATACTCTCTGCTTCTTCTAGAGAAATTTTCAGACAAAGTGCGATGTCTTTAGTTATGTCCATGCCACCAATAGGGAAAACTTGGAGAGAAATAGGTAAATTGTTTTCAAAAACTATACTGGAGGTAGTATCTGAGCCTATATCAATGAGGACACAGCCAGCTATTTTCTGTTTATTACCAAGAAGTATATTTCCGGAAACCAAAGGTGACGCAATAATCTCTTCAATATCTATCTTGGCAAGAGCAAAAGCTGTAATAATGTCTTCCACGTTTTGTTTTAGACATGTAATAAACAAAGTTTTAACTTCTAGCTTTATACCTTTTAATCCCTCGGGTCTAGCATAAATATCTTTTCCGTCTAATTTATATGAAATTGGAATAGTGTGAATTATTTTTCTATTGGGAATTTCTAGATTTTCTTCACTGTTAACTATTACTTTTGATACATCAAATCCTGTTATCTCCTGATCTGCTTTTGAAATAATTACTGATCCTGTAGAAAATACGGATGAAAGATTAATCCCGTCTATAGAAACGGTGGCTTTTCTAATTTTAGTTCCTAAAATGTTTTCAACTTGTTTGACTGCCTTTTTTATACTTTCGGCTACTGCATCTACGTTTGTAATGTAGCCAAGCCTAACGCCTTTTGTTTCGGAAACTCCAGTGGCTATCACTGTGGATTCTTTTTTATTTTTATCAAAACCTACAACCACTACTTTAGTAGAGCCTGTTCCTATATCTATTCCGCAAGTGTAATTGTTTTTTATCATGTGTTTATGAGGGAAGAGAATGTTTATTATGAAAAAATTTTAAGATATTTATTCTCCTGCCTCTCCATTGTACTACTATGTTCGTAACCTTTCAAATGCAAGGCTCCGTGGATAAATAGAAATTTCAAAAATTGGGGATATGTCATGTTAAAAAGAGGGGCGTCTTTTTTTACTTTTTCTGGATCAATGGTAATTTCTCCAGATGTTTTAGAAAGGGGAAAGGATAATATGTTTGTGGTCTCATTAATCCCTCGATATTTAAAATTAATCTCTTTTTGTTTCTCGCTGGGTAGCAGACTAAATCCTAATTCATAGTCCTTACCAAGAATTTCATTTTTGATAGAGACAAAAGGCAAGCGTGGAAGCTTGCCTTTTGTTTGATTTGCAATAGTACAGAAACCTTTGTCTTCCATAAATTATTTATGACCTCTCTTTTTGAATTTAGTTTCTTTTCCTAATTTGAAAAGTTTCTCTTGGTTCTTTTTGCGAGCCAATCTTTTGAGAGTAGCCACTTTCGCTTTAACTTTAGATTCGGTTCTTTTGTTATAGCGTTTACCTTTGACCTTTTGAATAATTCCAGATTCTTGCACCTTACGAGTGAATCTGCGGATAAGATTCATATTGTTCTCATTTGCATTTTTCTTTACTTCTATAACTGTAATCATGTCAGATATATTAGCACATGTTTTTATTCCAAGCAAGCCTTATTTAGTCACGATATATAGATTAAGAGTCCCGTCTACCACAAGGATTAGTCATTTTATTAATTCCCATAAATGTGTTATAAATAATAAATAACATGGAAACAAAAAATGATAAAATAAAAATTCTTTTAATTGATGATGATGAAATGATGCGCATCTTCTTTAAAGATATATTTTGGATTCATGGACGCAGCGACTTCTATGATGTCACTATTGTCTCATCTATTTCTGAAGCAGAAAAATTTATAAACGACAAAACTAAAAGACCAGATACAATATTCTTGGATGTAATGATTCCTATAATCAATGGAAACAATAGCCCAGAGGAGCAGATAAGTAGATCTCTATCTTTTGTGGAGTCGGTTAAGAACAATAAAGATTTATCTGAAACAAAAATAATAATATTCTCAGGACAAAAAGAAAAATCCACAGAGGAAGCTTTCTTAAAAATGGGAGTAGATGGGTATCTTTTAAAGGGAGAACTTATGCCAAAAGAAATAATTTCTTTTACCGACAAAATGCACAAACCTAGTGTCTAAATAAAATATTTTTAATCGAGTCTAAATTAGAGTAAATCTTCAGGGTCTATATTTACAGAAAAAGAAGGGGGAAGTCGCGATAGTGTTTCCTTTAGCACAGGATCTATCGTGTGCTTTTCCGTCTCTATCAATGGCCAAAGCTTGGGGTCCACCTTAATAACAGTATTTGTAATATATTGCCCCTTAACTTTTCCAACAAAAGCACTAAAAATTTGTGGATCATAATCTCCCAATATTTTTTCTATGAAGGCTCGGGCTTGCTCTGTCTCCTTGGATGTACCCTCAAAGGTAATCTTTATTAGTCTTTTAAAAGGAGGATATCCGAAATCTTTTCTTTCAGAAAGATCTTCTCGGCACAGAGGTAAAACATTACCAGATAATATGTATTGTAAGATTTTGTTTTCTGGGATGCGAGTTTGAATAATGATATTAGAAAGAGTAATACTATGTAGCTTTTCTATGATATGTAATATTTTTTGTGTGATATTAAAATTAGGAATAGAAAATAAACCATCCAAAGAAATCACTGCACTAGAATAGACATCTTCTTGTAAATACGAGAAGGCCATCTCTGTACCAATCAAAATACTTCCAGGGGTTTTATTAAATAAATCTATAGCCGCCGCTGCTTCCTTGTTTGTCTTCGTGGTTTCCTTGTCTATTTGGATTATTTTTGTCTTAGGATACAAGCTTTTTATTTCCTCGTGAACCTTGTCTATACCTATCCCCAGAGGGGTTAGATTCCAGCTAGAGCACTTCGGACAAGAGACTTCAGTTTTTTCTTTTTTCCCACATTTATTACACATGAAAATCCTAGGTGTCGTGCCTTTGTTGGCGGATATTTGTTTTGTCCCGTATAGAACTATGGGGGTAGAACAAGAGGGACACAACAATGTATTTCCACAATCATTACAAACTGTTATAGGGGCTAGTCCTTTGCGAACAGTAAATAGGAATATAGACTTGTTTTGAGAAAGAGCAGAGTCTATCATCTTTTTAGTTTCTTTGGAAATTGTAGTAAATGTCTTTTTGCCTTTTTCATCAACCTCTTCTTTCATGTCGACAACCGTTTGATTCTCTGTTTGCGGAAGGCGATACAGAGGGGATGATATTTCTCCTAGCTCTCCCTGGTCGTGTCTATATAAAGTCTCTGGTCTTAACAATGTGTCACCAAATATTAATTTTGTTTTTTGAACGGATGATAAAATTTCTGCAAAGCTTCGAATGTCTATAAAAGGTCTAGTTATTTGTTTGTATGTATCAGAGCTTTCGTGCTCGACAATAATAGTTTTTATATCATGCCTTGGAATAGACATAAAAATACCAGTTCCTATTATTAAAATGGGGTGCTGTCCTTCTATTACAGAATTATATTTATGTGTTAAATCCTTTTTTGTCATGTCCGAATGGAATGTAAAAACATATTGCTCTATTCCTTTAGCCAATTCTTTGTTGTATAAATCTATGTCGTAACGAGTGGGGACACAAATAAAAAGAGATTCTTTTTTTGCAAAAGCTTCCCGAATCAGAGTTCTATAAAAAGCCAATCTGTCTGGTTGGATTGCTTGAAAAATTAATTTCTCGTGTCTAATGTTTTCTGATCCTTCCTCTTTTGGCTGGGGCTTTTTCAGAAGAGGTATGTTTTCTATAAATGCAGCAGGAAGAAGAGATTTGATAACGGTCCCCGTGTTTCCAACAGTGTAATTTTTTATTTTCTGACAAGCCGTAAAAAAACTTTTATCAAAGGGGGAGTCTCCTTTAATTTTGATAATTTTCTTTAGCTGGTAGTCTGCGTTTTTAATATCAGACTTTATATTAATAACTTCCTCCGTATTTATTACGATAGCATCTAGAACTCTAGACCTTACAGGTATCACAACCACACTTCCGATAGGTATGTCAGTAGCAGAAAAATAAGAAAGGTATTCTTTTTGGCTTCCTTTTGCGAGTGGTATTACTGTAGCTATATACATCCCGTTAGAAGCAGGTCTCGGTCGTTATCGTTTTTAATTGACCAATATCTGCTGATTAATTTAATAATGTTTAGTAATTTATATTTTTATCCCGTGACCGAGGCTTCTTACGGGATACATATATAATATCGTACCACATAGCTTCTAAATAAACACAATTTATTTATTACAAATTATATGTTACAATTGCCTCATCAGTAGTAATAATTATGGGTATTTTTTCAAAAAAATTAGGAATAGACCTTGGCACAGTAAACACCCTAGTATATCTTCCAGGAAAAGGGATCGTTTTGAACGAACCTTCTGTTGTGGCTGTTTCAGAACAAGATAACACCATTTTGGCTATAGGAGCTGAGGCAAAAGACATGATAGGGAAAACTCCTGAAAATATTATTGTATATAGACCAATGAAGGATGGAGTTATTGCAGACTATAGAGTAACAGAAGCAATGCTCAGATATTTTATCTCTAAAGCCTTGGGAAAATATAATTTAACAAAACCAGACGTTATGGTTTCTGTTCCAGCAGGAATTACCTCTACAGAAAGAAGAGCCGTGGTGGAAGCCGCCATTAGAGCAGGAGCTAAAAACGCATATGTTGTGAAGGAACCAATTCTCGCAGCCATCGGTGCAGGAATCCCAATACAAGAATCTCGTGGTTATATGATCATGGATATCGGAGGAGGTACCACAGACGTTGCTGTTATCGCTCTTGGAGGAATTGTAGCTTCTACTTCTGTAAAATGTGCTGGAGATAAAATAGATCAAGCCATAACAGACTATATAAAAAAGACGTTTAACTTAGCTGTTGGAGATAGGACAGCCGAAGCTATTAAAATAAAAATCGGGGCAGCTGTTCCACTAGAGGAGGAATTAACTATCACAGTAAAAGGGAGAGACTATATACAAGGGTTACCACGAACCGCACAAATATCCACAAATGAAATAGTTAGAGCAATAGATAAAGAATTGAGAACTATGATAGGTGCAGTTAAAGATGTTTTAGCATTAACCCCACCAGAGCTTGCTGCTGATATTATAGATGACGGGATCATTATGACCGGAGGTTCAAGCCAATTAAGAAATTTAGCTGATTTAATTTATCGCAGAACCGGAGTTAAGGCTCGTGTAGCAGATGAATCTATATTATGTGTAGCTAAAGGAACTGGGGAAGCCTTAAATCACTTAGACACGTATAAGAAAAGTATTTTAAGTAAAAAGTAATGGATAATAAATATAAAAATGCGATACGAAAGATTTTTCGTATACTGTTATATGTTTTTGCTATTGTAGGCCTTGCATTTACGGGAGTATTTTTTGCTATGAAATTACATTTAACAGATGTTAAGGGAAGCATAGACTCTAGAAATTCTTTTTTTAATGAAAACAAAAATACAGAAAATCGTATAAAAATTTCAAATACAGAAACTTATGACTGGGAAACCTCAGAAGAGTGGCTAACACTAAAGGAAGCCCTTGTTAAAGATAAAGACCTGCTATTAAGAATTAGCCAAGAAACTGATATTCCAGCCAGAATAATTGCATCAAGCATTGTATCTGAACAGTTTAGATTTTTTACCTCAAACAGGGAGTCTTTTAAAAAATATTTTGAACCACTGAAAGTACTTGGCACCTACACACAATTTTCATATGGAATTTCTGGAATTAAAATGGAAACAGCAAAAATAGTAGAAGAAAACTTAAAAAATAAACAAAGTCCTTTTTATCTAGGAAGAAAGTATGAAGATGTTTTGAATTATAATTCAATTGAAAATATTGATAACCAAAGATTAGCTAGATTTACAGATAGCCACGATCATTATTATTCATATTTATATACAGCTCTGTATTTAAAACAGATAATGAAGCAATGGGAAGATCTCTCTTATCCAATTGGTGACAGACCAGAGGTTCTAGCAACTCTTTTTAATTTAGGTTTTTCTAAGTCTGTCCCCAAATTAAATCCAGAAGTTGGAGGATCTACGATAACAATAGGAGGTAAAGACTATACCTTTGGAGGACTAGCCTATGAGTTTTATTATTCAGGAGAACTTTCTGATATTTTTCCAATTGATGTACAATAGAAGTATATGGATCTAGAAACTTTATTTCCAAAAGACTTATATCATAGCTATATAATAGAAGGAGACCCAAACTCTACAGCAAGTGAATTGCTCAAATTTTTAGAAGTTCGCGGAGAAATAGAATCTCAAAGTCCTGACGTTTTGTGCCAGACTTATGAATCTTTTACTATGGATAATAGTGGACAAATAAAAGAGTGGCACAGCCAGCTCGGTGTTAGTAAGGGAAAGAAGGTTTGTATCATTGCTACAAAATTTATAAACAGGGAAGCTGAGCAAACTCTCCTTAAAATAATAGAAGAACCCGGTATCAACACTCATTTTTTTATCATAATACCTGACTCCTCTGTATTGTTGGAAACAATTTTATCTAGAACCCATCTAGTTAAAATAGAATCACCAGAAAATGAAAAAAGCGTAGAAATACAGAAAACTGTAAAATCTTTTATTGCAGCATCTCCAAAAGAAAGAATAGAAATGATTACCGACATAATCAAAGAAAATAAAGATGAAGAAAATAGTGGACAGTTGAGATATTATGCGACTCAGTTTGTGAACGAAATTGAGAGCACGATGTATCCCAAATTTAAGAAAAATATAAATGATAAAAATGTCCAATTTATTCTAGAAGAATTAAAAAAGAGCAGAGGATACTTGAGTACTCCTGGGGCTAGTGTAAAAATGATTTTAGAGAATTTAGCACTTGTGATATAATAAAATAGTTAAGAGACAAAAGCTTTACAAATTATATTCTAAAAAAAGTCCTCGGATGAGGGAGGACGAGGAGCCAGACTAGTTTTTTATAAAATAATTTATTTCGCTTTTTAATAATAAATATATGGCATACAATACACAAAATTTTAAAACAGAATTAAAAAAGATAGAAGAATGGCTAAGCAAGGAGTATTCCCAGGTTCACACCGGGAGGGCAACTCCCATGGTTTTAGATAGCATAATGGTGGAAAGTTATGGGAGCTACATGCCTATTAAAAACGTAGCAGGAATCACCATAGAGGATCCAAAAACTCTTCGAATATCACCTTGGGATAAAAATCAAATTAAAGGAATAGAGTCTGCTATAAATGAAGCCAACCTAGGGTTGTCTGTTGCATCCGATGGAGACGGAATAAGAGCTATTTTCCCAATGTTAACAACAGAAAATCGTTCAAAGCTTGTTAAAGTATTAAAAGAGAAACTAGAAGATGCGCGAATCAGTATCCGAAAAGAGAGACAGTCTGAGATGGATAAGCTTGAAGATCTACCGGAAGATGAAGTAAAAAGAGGAAAGGAAGATATTCAAAAAGCAGTAGACGAGTCCAATAACAATCTAGAAGCTATCTTTGGTAAAAAAGAGAAAGATTTAATGGAAAATTAATTTAATAATCAACAAAAAATGTTCAATTTTTATTGAGCATTTTTTGTTGACAGCTAAACCAAAAGGTCTTAAAATGAAGAAAACCATAAACTTTGAATTATGAAAAAGGAAGAAGTCGACAGGATATTGGGAGGAATAATGGATATTTCCATCGGGTCATTTTATAGATATCCAGTTTGTATCGTGGTTTGGATTCTAAATATTTTGGCTACAGCTTTAATAGTTACGAATTCAGATCAAGATATATTCTTAGTATGGATGATGGTGACTTGTGCCGAAGTGTTTCTCTTAATAATTATTTCTTCCTATGCAAATTTCTTTTGGGCTCCAAAAAGAAAAAAAGAAGAATAATTATATAGATAGTATAAAGAAAAACAGCTGGGTAACCGCGCTGTTTTTTTTGTTTCTTCCGATGATTAAAATGTGTTATCATACTACTTATGAGTATTTTAATTTTTATTGCGATTTTGTTGGTGTTGGTTGTGTCTCATGAATTTGGGCATTTTATTGTTGCTAAATTAAATAATATAAGAGTTGATGAATTTTCTTTTGGATTTCCTCCAAAACTTTTTGGTAAAAAAATAGGGGAGACCACCTATAATTTTAATGCACTTCCTCTCGGTGGTTATGTAAAAATATATGGAGAAAATCTAACAGAAGCAGACTTCGTAGAGGTTGGATTTTTAGACAAAGATGACCCTAAAAAGGTAGAACTAGCTGAGAGAAGTATGGCTCACAAGCCTAGGTATATTCAGGCCTCAATACTTATTGCGGGGGTTGTTATGAACTTCTTGGTTGCGTGGCTACTATTATCCGTAGGTTTTATGTCAGGACTACCAACGTCTGTTTCCTCTGCTCCAAAGGGGGCTGTGATTCACAATCAAGCTCTTACTATTACAAGTGTCTTACCTAATTCTCCAGCTGATTTAAGTGGGATAAAAACTGGAGATAAAATTGTTTCTCTTGATACCAAAAATGATTCCACTTTACTTTTGTCTTCTATTTTAGGATCTGAAAGTATTCAATCTTTTGTAAAAAATCACGAAGGGGAAGATGTGAAAGTTTCTTTAATAAGAGGTAATGACCCAATTGAAATTACTGTTGTACCTAAGAAAAATAATGACAGCGGTGTCGCTATGATAGGCATCTCTATGGATATGATTGGTAATCTAAAACTTCCTGTACACAGAGCAGTGTGGGAGGGGCTAAAATTGTCTGGTGATGTATTTGCTGGGACAGTTGTTGGCTTCTACAATTTAATTCATGACGCTTTAATAGGACAAGGTAGCATGTCTACTCTTACTGGTCCCGTAGGAATAGTTGGAGTTGTTGGGGATGCGACTAAGTTTGGCTTTATTTATCTATTGTCGTTTACAGCCCTTATCTCTATTAATCTAGCAGTAATCAATCTTATTCCGTTTCCAGCACTTGATGGGGGACGTTTACTGTTTTTATTAATTGAAAAGATAAAAGGATCTCGTATTAAACCTCAAATCGCAAACATGATAAATATGATAGGCTTTGGACTTCTAATGCTTCTCATGGCTGTGATAACCTATCACGACATCGCAAAACTACTGTAATCCATAAAATAATAATACGTTTCAAAACAAAAAAGAGTCTTCGTTCAAAACGGGGGTTCTTTTTTTTGTTTACATCTTGAGAAAAGTATGATATTATAGTTTTTACATTCGCCCTTGGCGATTTTCAGTTTAGGGTTGGTCCGCTGTTGGCGGATATTTTTATTTAAGATTGGCGCTTCAACATAATTTTTACAAAGCTCCTCTTCGTAAGGTCCTCGGATGAGGGAGGACGAGTTGCCAGACCATTACTCGTAGGACTTTCTAAAAATTCTGTTGACGAAAAAAATATCAATTTTGATATCATATTATAAACAAGCATTAAACAATAACATTACACTATGGAATTTAAACTAATTTAATTTTCTTGCGCTTTACCCCAGAGGGGCCCTACGCGACAGCGAAAATCAAATTAGTTTAAATTCCAATACTACACATTATGGAAATTAGAAATATAGCGATAATAGCACACGTTGACCACGGCAAAACTACTTTAACAGATCAAATGATGAAGCAGTGCGGTATGGTGGAAGAAGGAGTAACAATGGATTCAAACGCCCTGGAACTTGAGCGTGGTATTACCATATATTCCAAGAACACTTCTGTAACATACAAGGGGACTAAGATAAATATTGTAGACACCCCAGGACACGCAGACTTCGGATCAGAGGTAGAGCGCGTTCTTCGTGCTATCGACTCTGTCTTGTTATTGGTGGATGCGCAGGAAGGTCCTATGCCACAAACTCGTTTTGTTCTAAAGAAATCTTTAGAGCTAGGACTTAAGCCTATCGTAGTAATAAATAAAATAGATAAACCAGCAGCTAACCCAGCTCGTGTTCACGATGAGGTCTTAGAGCTTTTCTTGGAGCTTGGTGCTACAGAAGAACAGCTTAACTTTAAAATGATATATGCCATTAGTAGACAGGGCGTTGCCAAATTAAAACTTGAAGACGAATCAAAAGATCTAACTCCATTATTTGATTTAATTCTAGAAGAGGTAAAAGAAGCTTCAGTAAACAAAGATGATCCATTCAGGGCGCAGGTATTCAATCTTGGCTATGACAATTTCCTTGGAAGACTAGCTATTGTTAGAGCTTATTCTGGCTCCCTTAAAGCCTCAGCTCCCATAATAGTCAAAGAGTCAGACGGTAAAATGCGTAATGCTCGTATCTCCAAAATGTTTACATTTGAAGGAATAAACAGAAAAGAAGTAACCGAACTTAACACAGGAGATATTGCTCTAATTGCTGGTATTCCAGATGTATATATTGGAGAAACTATTTGTGTAGATAAAGAGGCAGAACCTTTGCCTTCTATTAACATAGATGAACCAACTATTTCCTTGAATTTTCTTGTGAACGATTCTCCTTTTGCGGGACGTGAAGGTAAATATGTTACGAGTAGACAAATAAGAGAACGTTTGGAGAAAGAATTGGAAATGAACGTAGGGCTTCGCGTAGATTTTGATAAAAAAGATGAGGAGGAAATGTCCGAAGGTTTTCTTGTCTATGGACGCGGAGAATTACACATCGCGGTTCTTTTGGAAAATATGAGACGCGAAGGATATGAAATTCAAGTTTCCCAACCACACGTAATTATAAAAGAAGAAAATGGTGAAAAATTAGAACCATATGAAGAGGTTACCATTGACGTTCGTAGTGAATATTCCGGAGCTGTAATTGAAAAATTAACTGCACGAAGAGGACTAATTACAAACATGCATGAAAAGGAGGGAATTGTTCGCATGTTAATGGAGATACCCACAAGAGGTCTTCTAGGTTATCGAGGACAATTTGTTGTAGATACAAAAGGAGAAGGAATTCTAGCCTCGAGATTTATTGGATTTAAAACTTATGCAGGGGAGATAAAAAAGAGAGACGTAGGTTCTATGACTGCAATGGTTTCCGGGAAAGTTATTGCTTTCTCTCTTTGGACACTTCAAGAAAGAGGAATTTTGTATGTGGAACATGGAGACGAAGTTTATGAAGGGATGGTAATAGGAAATGTTACTAAAGGTGACGAGATGGCAGTTAATCCAACAAAAGGAAAACAGCTTTCTAATATGCGATCTTCAGGAACTGATGAAGCAATAAATGTTAAACCCTCATTTAAAATATCCATAGAAAGAGGTCTTGAAATAATGGCAGAAGATGAATATTTGGAAATTACTCCAAAAAGCACAAGACTAAGAAAAAAAATTCTAACAGAAGCGGGTAGATCTAAGGCCAAAACAGCCCTTAAAAAATAATCCAAATAGAAAGATTTCGTAGTATATCCACAGGTGTTGACTTTATTAGATACTAGTGATATTATGACAAAATACAAATAAGGAAATAATTAATTAAATTAATTTTTTAACTCAAAATGACGAACCCAATAACATTTAAACCAAAGCAAGTCTCAAAGCGCATTCTTTCAGGTCTTCAGCCTAGAGCATATGAAGTAATAGTTAATAGATTTGGTCTTACCGAAGACGCTGAACGCAAAACCCTAGAGGCTATTGGAAAAAAATATGGAATAACTCGTGAGAGAGTTCGTCAAATAGAAAATTCCGCTATTGCTCTTATCCGAAAATCAGACTCTTTTAAGAACGAAAAAGAAGTTTTAAGTGAATTAAAGAACCTAATGAACACACTCGGCTCTATTCTTTCAGAACAAAATCTTTTAAATTACATATCTAGCGATAAGCTAACTCAAAATTATTTGCATTTATTCCTAACTCTTGGGGAAGACTTTACCAGACACAAAGAGGATGAACACTTTAAGGCACACTGGAGTGTTGATCATGAGATGACTGAAAAAGTACATTCTGCACTAAAAAGTATTTATGAAAAATTGTCAGATGATGAATTAATTTCTGAAGGTGAACTTATTTCTCGATTTTTGGAAAATGCTAAAGAATTATCTGAACAATACAGAACAGAAGAGATCGCAAAGCGATGGCTAGGAATTTCAAAAAAGATTAGTAAGAATCCTCTTGGAGAATGGGGTAAGTCCACATCTTCAACAATAAAGACACGAGGGATTAAAGATTACGCATTTTTGATGATGAGAAAGCATGGTTCTCCTATGCACTTTAGAGAAGTAGCTAAGGCCGTAGCTTCTACATTTGATAAAAAATGTCATACAGCTACATGTCACAATGAACTCATAAAAGATCCTAGATTTGTTCTCGTTGGAAGAGGAATCTACGCTTTGTCTGAATGGGGATATAAAACTGGAGTTGTAAGAGAGGTTATTAAGGAGCTTCTAAAGAAAAATGGTCCCATGTCAAAAGAAGACATTGTTGATCAAGTAATGAAGGAAAGATATTTAAAGAAGAACACCATCTTGGTAAACCTACAAAATTCTAAATATTTCAAGAAAAATAAAAGTGGTTTGTACGCAATAGCTTAAAATAAAAACATCGTGGGATTAACTCCCACGATGTTTTTATTTTAGTTGGACTGGTGTTTGTCCATATTCTTGTTTATTGTTATACTATAATCGTGTATAAAGGTTCTAATTTTTTATGATACAAGATTTATTAATTTCAGGAAATTTTTTTAATGTAATAATTGGTATTATAGGTTATTTAACACCGATACCTTTAGCCTTTCTTGCCCTTTTCGTATGGAATCATTACAAAAAAGAAAGTTTGATAGTGGATATCAAATGGACGCTATTAGAGATACTTGTTCCTCGCGATGTGATTAAAACCCCAGCAGCCATGGAGCTTATTTTCTCTAATGCCATAGCTCCTAAATTATGGTACTCACTCGAGCTTGTTTCTATCAATGGACGAGTTCACTTTTACATAAGAACACCATCTAGTATTCGCGACTTAGTTGAAACTCAAATTTATGCACAGTATCCTCAGGCCAAGGTTGTAGAAGTAGAAGACTATGTTTTCAATGTTCCGCAGTATAAAAAAGATGGAGATTGGTATATGTGGGGATGTGAATTTAATAAAAAGAAAGAGGATTTTTTACCTATCAAAACTTATAAAGGTTTTGGTGATGACATGAAAACTGGTATAGATGAAGAGTTTAAAATAGATCCTATCACTCCAACGATAGAATTCCTGGGCTCTCTCGCAGAAGGACAACAAATGTGGGTACAAATTCTTGTAAGACAAAACACTAAGAAATATTATAGTGATGCTAAAAAGAAAAAAGTTGATTTCTTTGATGCGGCTCAAGAATTTTTACTTAAGCTACACAAGCCTTATACAAAGGTAAACAAGGCAGACGGAGCGGCAGATACAGACATTAAAACACCTAAAACGTTAGAACCTACAGTTAAGGCTATAAATGATCAATTGGGCCAATCTCACTTTGACTGCGGGATTCGTGTTGTTACCTTATCTGATAAAAGAAAAGTCTCAGAAGATTTATTTAACAATCTTAGAAGATCTTCTCGCTTAATTTTCAATCAGTACACACTGTCTTATTCCAATCAATTTAATCGTATTAATTCTACCGAGTTTGATTCTGCTTGGGCTGATCCTTTAGGTTCATCTGTTCATAAAGTAAAAGAAAGACTGCTTAATTTTTATAGAATGAGAACATTTTTCCACCCATCACTTTTGTGGGATATTAAATATTCTAGTTTCTTATCTGCCTTCTTTCCCACAGGAAAACCTGAAATTTTTGTACTATCAAATGAAGAGTTGGCAACTATTTATCACTTCCCAGGAATGGTATCAGAGACTCCAAGCTTCAAGCGTATTGAATCAAAGATAGCAAAGCCACCTGCAAACTTGCCAATGTAGTACTCAGTTTAATATTCAAACCCGAGATAATAATTGAGAATGGAAACAAATAATGCAAATAAGACAATAGTTTATTTCCCAAAACCAAGAATACTAAAAATATTCTTGGTTATTGGTTTTTTGCTTGTAGTTGGTTGTTATTTCTTATTATCTCCACTCAAAAATAAAGACGTGATAATTCATATTTCTTCAAGCCAAACTGCAGACTCTGTTTATTCAGAATTAGAAAATAAAAAAGTAGTTAAAAATGACAAAGTTTTAAAACTTTTTGTTAGATTAATGAACACCAACGGAGGAGTTATTTCTGGAGATTATTTAATAAAAAAAGGTACTCCTGTTTGGGTTGTTGCTTGGCAAATTGCTAGAGGACATCACAATACAGATCCAGTTAAAATTACGATGAGAGAGGGCTTAACAAATGAAGAGATTGCAACTATCCTCAGTAGCAAGTTAATTAATTTTGAAAAAGAATCATTCTTAAACAAAACAAAAGACAAACAAGGATATCTATTCCCAGATACATATTTTTTCTATCCTTTGGATACAGAAGATGAGGTTGTGGGGAAAATGTCTGATAATTTTCAAAAAAGAACTAAAAGTATTTTACCAACCATCGAAGCTACTGGTAAAAGCTTGTCCGAAATAATAATAATGGCATCTGTCTTAGAGGGAGAAGCTGGAGGAGAGGAAGATATAGCTATAATATCGGGAATTCTTTGGAAGAGAATTTCTCTGGGAATGAGACTTCAGGTAGATATTGATAAAAGTACTTACACAAATAGTGGACTTTCCGAAAAACCCTTGAATAATCCAGGCTTAATGTCCATCAAGGCCGCTGTTAATCCTATTAATTCTTCCTACCTATACTATCTTCATGATAAAAATGGTAAAGTGCATTATGCTAAAACATTTGAAGAGCACAAGCTAAACATAAAAAAATATTTAAAATAAAATGATTATAAAAACACAAAAAGAGGAAGAATATGAATTGATAGATTCTGGGAACGGAGAAAAATTAGAACGTTACGGCTCGTATCTTTTAAGTCGTCCAGATCCTGAAGCTTTGTGGGAGAAGACAGAAAGTGATTCATTTTGGGAAAAGGCTGATTTAAAATTTATAAGAGAAAAAAATAAAACCAAATGGATTATTAAAAACGGAGTTCCTGGTAATTGGAAAATTTCTTACGGAGGATGTACTTTTTCTATTCGCCCAACATCTTTTAAGCACATAGGTATTTTCCCTGAACAAGTTTCAAACTGGAAGTGGATGGAGAAATTAATTATTAACGAGAAACAAAAACCAAAAATTTTAAATTTATTTGCTTATACTGGAGGTGCAACAATGGCATGTGCAAAAGCTGGAGCGGAGGTATGTCATGTGGATGGTTCAAAAAGTGCTGTAGAATGGGCTAGAGATAATGCCAAACTGTCTGGATTAGAGGAATTTCCGATTAGATGGATAATAGACGATGTTTCTTCTTTTCTTAAGAGGGAAATTAAGAGAGGAAGAAAATATGATGCTATTATTATGGACCCACCATCTTTTGGGCACGGACCAAAAGATGAACTATGGAAAATAGAAGAAGATTTTTTAGGGTTAATGAAATTATGCAAAAACGTATTATCTCCGAACCCATTATTCTTTCTAATTAATGGCTATACGGCAGGATATTCTCCAATAACTTATGAAAATAATTTAAAAGATATGGTAAAAACACACAAAGGAAAGATAGAAAGCGGAGAGCTGGTAATAGAGGAAAAAAGTAGCGGTAAATTGCTTCCCTGTGGTATTTTTGCAAGATGGGAGAGGAAATAATTAATAATTAAAAATTACTAATTAAGAATTGGGGATTGTGGAACAAAATAAGTCTTTGAAATATTTTATAAAATTTATAAAATATGAATTAAAAATTGCGTAGTAAAATAAGTCTTTGAAACATTCTATAAATTCTATAAAATAAGTTTCTCTAAAATGCACGGATATTTTTTTACTAAAAAATTCCTCGTGCTCGGCTCGACAGTCTCCCAAGTCATTTTGGAAAAATTTATTTTATAGAATTTATAGAAATAACAAAATAATGAAATTAAAAAATAAAACAATATTTGTTGGTGTGTCTGGCGGTGTTGATAGTGCTGTAGCAGCCGCTATGTTACTAGAACAAGGATTTAACGTCGTTGGTGTTTTTATTCGTACTTGGAGCCCTGATTTTATTGAGTGTACATGGAGGAATGAACGTCGTGATGCGATGAGGGTTTGTGCTCATTTGGGTATTCCTTTCCTAGAATGTGACGCCGAGGATGAATACAAGAATGGGGTTGCTGACTATATGATAGAAGAATATAGAAAAGGAAATACTCCTAACCCTGACGTTATGTGTAATAGAGAGGTTAAGTTCGGAGCTTTTTGGAATTTTGCGAAAAATCATGGGGCTGATTTTGTTGCCACTGGTCACTATGCGGTAAGTAGCTACAAATCACAAACTAAAAATTATGAATTGAAAAAGGGGATAGATCCAGCAAAAGATCAAGTTTATTTTCTATGGACACTCAAACAAGAAGATCTTAGTCACATTATTTTTCCCGTAGGACATTTAAAGAAAAACGAGATTAGAAAAATGGCTCAAAAATACAAATTACCAAATGCTGTTAAAAAAGACAGTCAGGGGGTATGCTTTCTGGGCCCTTTGGACATGAAAGATTTCTTGAGCCATTATATAAAACCCCAAGAAGGAAATGTTTTAAACGAGGAAGGAGAGATCATCGGGAGTCATAACGGTGCAACTTTTTTCACTTTAGGAGAAAGACATGGATTCAATATAGATAAAAAATTTGATAATAATAAACCATTTTATATAGTTGGAAAAAACGCAAAGGAAAACACTATTGTTGTTTCCAACTCTCAACTACCAAGGCGAGCAGACAATATTACAGGATTTAAGATAGTTGTAATTAACACTAATTGGATTTCAGAACTACCAGAGTTAGATAAAAAATATACAGCTCAGATTCGGTATCACGGAGAGTTTCTAGAATGTAAAATACAAATCTTAAACAAAGAAAGAGCGGATGTTATTTTTGATAAAAATATTCTAGTAGACAAGGGACAATCTGTTGTTTTTTATGATAAAGATGCTTGTCTAGGTGGGGCAATTGTGGAATAATAGAATTAGTTGTGTCAAAAGTTTAGCATTGAAGATGAATTATATATTATAAGATTAATTTGCAGATATGGGTTGGTTACAAAACATAACGACCGAGACCTGCTTCTAAACTACAGAAGGGATGGATCCCGTTAGAGATGTGTTTGTGATATTATTGACAAATAAACAAAAGGATACGAATGTTTATATTACTAAATTATAATTAATAAGAAACGCCCCATCCCTGGTGGGAGGGGGCTATCTCTAACGGGATGGAAAACATTTTAAGCATAGGAACATTAGATATTATAGCTCGTCTACTCGTAGCTTTATTTTTAGGAGTGGTAATAGGGACTGAAAGAGTTTGGGCTCATAAAACAGCAGGAATGAGAACTTACGCCCTTGTATCAATGGGGTCTGCTCTTTTTGTAATCGTTTCAAACGAAATGGTTAAATACTATACAGGTTACAGTGGCTTGAATCCTCTAATGATAGTCTCTCAGATAGTGGTAGGGGTTGGATTTCTAGGAACCGGAATTATTTTTTCAAAAGATTCAAAATTAATGGGAATAACAACAGCAACGAGTTTGTGGGTTTGTGCTGGGATAGGTATGGCGGCTGGGTTTAAACTTTACAATGTCGCGATAGTGGCAACCATTCTTACTCTATTTATCTTCATCGCTTTATGGTTTTTAGAAAGTAGAATAAAAAGATCTAAATTATACAAAGAAAGTAGTTCTGAAATAGAACAATCTAATTAAATTAAAAAATGAACTCTAGTGAAATTCGCATCAGATTTTTAAAATTTTTTGAGAATCGCGGACACAAAATAATACCTTCAGCTTCTTTAATCCCAGAAAATGATCCTTCTGTTCTTTTTAATACTGCAGGGATGCAGCCGCTAGTACCTTATTTGCTTGGACAAAAGCATCCAATGGGAACACGCATTGTAGACGTTCAAAAATGTGTGAGAACGGGAGACATAGACGAAGTTGGAGACAATAGACACCTTACCTTTTTTGAAATGCTTGGAAATTGGTCACTCGGTGATTATTTTAAGGAAGATGCAATTAAGTGGAGTTTTGAATTCCTTACAGACAAAAAAGATGGACTAGGTTTAGACCCCAATAGATTGTATGTAACTGTTTTTGAGGGAGACGAGAATGCGCCAAAGGATGAGGAGGCTAAAAATATATGGTCAAAATACATACCTGAAGGTAGAGTTTATTTCCTTCCCGCTAAGAATAACTGGTGGCAAGCCGGAGATAATGGACCCTGTGGGCCCGATACTGAAATATTTTATGATCCAAATGAAATAGCTATTGGAGATATGTCCCACGACCAGTTTGTAAACGCTGATGACAATGGGAAGATTATAGAAATCTGGAATAATGTTTTTATGCAGTACGAGAAAAAAGATGGAAAAGTGATAGGTAAACTTTCCCAGCACAACGTAGATACTGGTATGGGATTAGAAAGAATTGCCATGGTATCACAGGGAGTTAAAACCGTTTTAGATACAGATTTGTTTACTGAATTATTTGTTAAGATAAAAGATATTTCATCTGTTTCTGATATTAGAATAGAAAGAATCATAGCAGATCATATTCGTACCGCCGTTTTTATGATAGGAGATGGAACAATGGCTTCAAATACAGGACGCGGATATATATTGAGAAGGCTATTACGTAGGGTTATTAGATTCTCTGATAAATTGGGCTTCAAAGAAAATTCTATTTCTTCGCTGGTTGATATAATAATAGAAAAATATAGAGATGCCTACCCCGAATTAGAGAAAAATAAAATTATAATAAAAGAAGAAATAAAAAAAGAAGAAGATAAATTTAGACAGACCTTAGAAAAAGGATTAAAAGAATTTGAAAAAGGGACCGATCCATTTATTTTATTTACTACTTACGGTTTTCCAGTAGAGCTTACAGTGGAACTTGCTAGTGAAAAAGGAGTAAAAATAGACATAAACGATTTTAACAATAAAATGGAAGAGCACCAAAAGCTTTCCCAAACTTCTTCCGCTGGAATGTTCAAGGGGGGATTGGCTAATCATAGCGATAAAACAATTAAGCTTCATACGGCACACCATTTACTACTTGCTGGGTTACAAGAAATAGTAAATAAAGATATTAAGCAAAGAGGAAGTAATATTACCGAAGAAAGACTCAGATTGGATTTCATTTGTGAACATAAGCTTACAGACGAAGAAAAACAAAAAGTAGAAGACTGGGTTAATGATAAAATAAAGAGAAATTTAAATGTTATACGTAAAGAAATGCCACTTGGTGAAGCAGAAAAGATAGGAGCTCAAATGGAATTTGGTTCAAAATATCCAGAAGTGGTGTCTGTTTATCTAATAGAGGATGAAAATGGTAATTATATTTCAAAAGAATTTTGTGGTGGGCCTCATGTAGTTAAAACAGGAGAGCTGAGTCATTTTAAAATACAAAAAGAGGAGGCAAGTTCCGCGGGAGTAAGAAGGATAAAAGCATCTCTCTCATAATTTTCCACACAAATACTAATCTTTTTATTAATCCTGTAGTATACTATAGGTATATGGGATTTTTATTTTCGTCAAAAAGAAAGAACGTACTGTTGCTATTTTCGACATTGGGTCAGGTAGCGTAGGAGGAGCAATAGTTCATATTCCATCAGACAATAATAGCATACCTCTCATCACCAAGTCCGTTCGTAACGATATCAGAACGAGAGGGAAATTTGATTTTAGTTCCTTTACGAAAGATATGGTTTCTGCATTAAACAAAACAGCCATATCCTTATTGGATAAAAAAGTTGGAGCTCCCGATGAAATTATTTGTGTCATGGCTTCTCCTTGGTATATTTCTGAAACCATAACCATAAAAACAACAAAAGAAAAATCTTTCACTTTTAATAAAAAATTAGCAGGATCTTTGATTAAAAAAGAGATCTCTAATCTAACCGAGGATTATAAAAATAAATATGATAATCTAGATGGAACTCCAGAGGTTATTGAATTACATACTATGTCTGTGTTGTTGAATGGATATGTCGTAGATAACCCTTTAGGTAAAAAATGTAATTTTGCAGAAATGAATGTGGTTATTTCTCTTTCCCCTAGACTATGTTTAGAAAAAATAAGACAAGAAATATCAAAAACATTTCATACTAGAAATATTTCTTTTTCTTCTTTTACGCTTGATACATATTTAGCAGTTAGAGATAAATACATAAGTCCCGATTCATATTTATTAATAGATATTAGTGGGGAGATAACAGATGTTGGAATAGTAACAAAAGGTATTTTAAAGTCTGTCCTATCTTTTCCTTTTGGAAAGAAAAATTTCTATAAATATTTATGCTCTAAACTGGATGTGGAAATGAGAGACGCAGAAGAGATCTTTAAACTTTATAATGACGACAAACTTTCTGAACCATTTAGAAAAAAGATGGATCCAATTTTTAAATCAATAGAAGGATCCTGGGGTGAAGCATTTAAACAATGCATAAATACTTTACCTAGAACCCTAGCTCTACCTGGAACTATTTTTCTAACATCTGATGAGGATATTAAAAAATGGTTTTCAGAGGTTTTGAAAAATGAAGAACATCTCCAGTCTTCTATTTCTGATCACAAATGTACTGTTGTAACACTAGACGGACCCGAATTCTTAGACCTATGTGACATTAAGGGCTGTAGATATGATCCATTTTTAATGATAGAAGCTATAGCAGCAATGAGAAAGAATAAATAATAATATGGCTAAAATTATCATTGAAGATATTAAAACAAATAAGAAGAGGAATTTAAGCTCCAACGGTAAGGTGGTGCTTTCTTCTCATGAAGCTGTAGCAAATAAGAATATCAAACAGAAAATCACTAAAGAACCAGTTACTTCTCAAGAATTCTTTATAAAAAAAGAAGAAACTCAGAAAGAAAAAGAGGAGATAATAAGTAATGATTCTAAAATTGAAGAATATTTTAAAAATAAAAGAGAAGAAAAGAGGATATCAAGAACTCCACAATTAAGAAACAAACCTAGACTAATAAAAAAGACTATCCTCGCTGTGTTTTTATTGTGTGTTATTGTGGGGGTTGTATATTGGGGTGGGAATATTTTTTATAAGGCCAATATAAATATAACTTCAAAACATGAACTTATTGATTACAAAGATAAGCAGTTCATAGCCTCAAAAGACCAGAACAATGATTCTGTTAACTTTGAGATCATGATCACCACAGACAAAAGAACTAAAAAAATTACACTAACAGAAGCAAAAGAAGTGTCCACAAAGGCTGAGGGAGTGGCCATTCTTTATAATGAATTTGGCGCGACACCGGTGAAGCTTTCTGTGGGAACATTTCTTTCTGATGAAGAGGGTAAAGCTTATAAAACGAATAGCACAATAACTATTCCTGGGTCTAAGACAGTCAATGGTGAAATAATTCCAGGGCAAATAGAAGTAGGCATTACATCTTTTTTGCCAGGAGAAGCATACAATGGATCGCCTAGTAATTTTTATATAAATTCTCTAAAAGGAACAACCAGATATAATAAAATTTACGGAAAACTAAAAGATCCTCTTGTGGGAGGAGCTCAAGGATTGGTGTATGAAATAGACAGCGCAAACGATACTGGTATTGATAAAATAGCTCAATCGTCATTAAAGGATGATTTGGTGGAAAAAGTTAAAGCTCTTGTTCCTCCAGGTTACATCTTATATCCTGGAGCTTCGACGTTTTCTTATAAAACAGGAGATAATGGAATTTTCTCAAAAACACCAGAAGCTGAAGTTGAGATTGAAGGAACCCTGGCTGTTGTTCTCATAAAAGAAAAAAGTTTAATGGATAATATAATTAAGATTTCTCTTAAAGATATTACCAAAGAAGAATTAAAAGAAATAAACATACACAACCTAGATAAGTTATCATTTTCTTTTGCTGATAATAATCAGACTATTACTAAAGATATAGATACAGTATCTTTCAACATGACAGGTCAAATAGAGGCTATTTGGGAACCAGATATAGAAATACTAAAGTCTCAATTATTAGGTGTTCACAAAGACCAAGTTTTACCTATTTTTAGACAAGACAAAGGTATTTCTTCTGCAATAATTAAGATTTTTCCACCATGGAAGAAATATATTCCTAATAATATAACTAAAATCAATATAAATGTTGACTAAAAATCTTTTCTTTGTTATACTCATTCTTGTATAAATGAATCAAAAAGACGACAAAAACATAGTAACCGGAACCGTTATTGAGGCTCTTCCAAACACCCTTTTTAGAGTGGAGATAGGAGAAGCGAATACAGTTCTTTCTTACCTTGCTGGTAAGATGCGCATGCACAGAATAAAAGTACTGGTTGGTGATAGGGTGGAAGTTCTTCTTGATTCTTACGGTGGCAAGGGGAGAATTATTAAAAGAATTTAATAAATTTTAAAAAACTCTTGCTTTTTTTATTAAAGTGGTGTACTATAGCTCGGTATATGCTCATGTAATCAAAATACAGGGTAAAGAACCCTATATTTTTTCTTTAGCATTTTTAGACAAAAAATATGAAAATCAAATCGTCTGTTAAAAAAATATGTGCTAAGTGTAAATTGATTAAACGAAGCGGTCATCTTCGTGTTATTTGTTCAAATCCTAAACATAAACAAAAACAATAATTTTATATGAGAATACTCGGAATAACTATCCCAAATAATAAAAGATTAGACATAGGATTAACATGCTTATACGGTATTGGTATATCTCGCTCTAAGAAAATTTTAATGCAAGCTGGTATTGATGGAAGTGTTAAAGCTGACACCCTTACCGTAGATCAAGAAAACGATATTCGTAAAATAATAGAAACAATGTCAATCGAAGGAGGACTTAAAAGAGAGATCGCTTCAGACATCAAAAGATTGAAAGATATTAAAGCTTATAGAGGAATCAGACACATGCGCCGATTGCCTGTAAACGGACAAAGAACTAAAACAAACTCCCGTACAGTTAGAGGAAACGTTCGAAAGACAATGGCATCAGGTCGTCGAAAAGAAAGTAAGACATAATTAATTTAATATCTATAAATATGGGAAAGGTAAAAATAATAACAAAAGAAGAAGAGAAGGTTGAAGAGCCTGGAATTGTAACAGAAAACACACCTAAACAATCTACAAAATCTCCTAAAAAGAAAATTGTAGCAGGAACTTTACACGTAGAAGCTACTTTTAATAATACAAAGGTTGTCTTATCTGATAAAGAAGGAAATACATTGTTTTGGACTTCTGCTGGAGCTTTAGGTTTCGAAGGAGCTAAAAAGGGAACTCCCTTTGCTGCTTCAAAAGCTGGCTCTATAATAGGAGAAAAAGCCAAAGCTCTTGGAATTAAAGAAGTTGATGTAAAAGTTAAGGGGGTAGGAAGTGGTCGTGAACCTACAATCCGTGCCTTCATGGCTTATGACATCGAAGTTACAGGAGTTCAGGATATTACACCGGTTCCACACAACGGACCAAAACCTAAAAAACCACGAAGAGTATAATTATAAAGGAATGAATCCCGTTAGAAGCCGCGGTTGTGGCATAAAACAGGATTATAAAAAAGATTATTATTTTAAAATTAAGTATGCAGGTTAGAACAAGTTCAAAACTAACCACGACCTGCTTCTAAACGGGATGAAAACAGTTCAAAAATATAAAATTTGTAGAAGATTAGGACCAGGAGTTTTTGAGAAATGTCAAACAACTAAGTTTGTCATGTCTGAAGCTCGTCATGCTAAAAACTCTAAAAATAAAAGACCAAAACCTCTTTCAGGCTATGCTCAACAGTTTAACGAAAAACAAAAAGTTCGTTTTATGTACGGTATAAGTGAAGGACAATTTTCTAATTACGTAAAAGAGGCTGAGTCAAATAAAGGAGTATTAGCTACAGATTATCTTTTTGAACTACTAGAAAACAGATTAGACAATGTTGTTTACAGATTAGGGGTAACAAATTCTCGCAGACTTTCTCGTCAAATGGTTTCCCATGGTCACTTCACAGTAAACGGAAAGAAGACAACAGTAGCCTCCACAAGAGTTAAAGTTGGAGATGTTATTGCTGTAAGAGAAGGAAGCAAGAAAAGTGTTTTATTCTCTGATATGGCCAACAAAATGAAAGATTACACTTGTCCTAACTGGTTAACATTTAATATCGACAGTCTCTCTGGAAAGATTCAAGGTAAACCAAAAAATACTGAAGGTTTTATTGATCTTAATACCGTTTTGGAGTTTTATAGTCGTTAAGAGTAGCGTATGGTTAGTTTTTATAAATAATAATGAGGGCCCTTATGCCCTCCAAATATCATATATCTATGTCTGATTTAAATATTATACTACCATCCAAACTTACTATTGTTTCAGAAGAAGGAACAAAAGGAGTTTA
>Ga0116171_10000936_pt1 | contig 30099 bp, 26 predicted proteins | sample AD_JPNHW2_MetaG_FD_89798 | JGI IMG/M metagenome (GOLD analysis project Ga0116171, IMG submission 89798) | Active sludge microbial communities of municipal wastewater-treating anaerobic digesters from Japan - AD_JPNHW2_MetaG | ecosystem: Engineered > Bioreactor > Anaerobic > Digestate | place...
GGGATCTGGCTCATGTTTTCGGTTCCACCCGCGATAACGATATCGGCTTCACCGCTGGTGATCATCAGGGCGGCAAGGCTCACGGCTTTCATGCCGCTGCCACAAACTTTATTCACTGTAAAAGAAGGGATATAGTCAGGGACACCCGCACCGATGGCGACCTGCCTGGCGACGTTTTGACCCATTCCAGCACCGCAGACGTTTCCGATGATCAATTCATCGATCTGCTCTGCTTTCACGTTGGTTTCGGCAAGCAGCGCTTTCACGACTGTCACACCAAGAGAAACGGCGGATACATCCTTGAACACTCCCCCAAAATTGCCAATGGGAGTGCGTTTTGCGCATACAACGACGGCTCTTTTCACGAGACCTCCAGTATATTATATTGATATTTTCGGCAACTTTGAAGGGAGTGCTTTTTTCGTCAACCCCTATTTGGCACTTTTTCATTCTTCTTCACTGTCCTCATGCCTGCGTGGTAATATCCCGGTATCCCCTTGCTATCCCCTTATTATCATCTTATGTCATGACATAAGATGATAATAAGGGGATAGCAGGAAGATATAAAGATATGAACTACCACCGATCGTCTGTAGCGCAGGACTCCGTTCCTGCGAAACTGATCAACAAAGCAAAATGAAAACTAGTATTTACACAGAGACACAGAGACACAGAGACACAGAGACACAGAGACTTAAGAGGAAATACTAATCAACCGATACCTCCGTTGCATAGGAAGTGCAGGATGACTGAACTGATTATTTGATTTTCTAGATTGTCGATTAATCAGTATTTGAGTATGATACCTGTATTACAATAGGCAATCGGCTATCTTATCAAAGATACCTTTCTAGTGCTGACGTTTCTCCCATTCACGATCAAGTTTACGAAGTAAATGCCACTTGAACAGCGGATATTGTCCATATCTCTACCATCCCAGTGTGTGAGTTGCTCGCCAGTTTTTTCCGGGTCTAGCATAATACTCTTTACCCTCTGCCCTTTTATATTATAGATTGTAATACTTGCATCATTTACTCTCTCAGGTCTGTCCCCTCCACTTTTAAGAGAACTCACTCTGATATTAGTATAGACACTGAAGGGATTGGGATAAGCGGTTATACTGAGTGCCGGAATAGCGGGAACTACCGGATCATCATTGCCAACCCAAGGCTCAGAGCCATATTCAAAACAACCCATATCTATGCGAGTGTTCCAAATACGCCAGTTTTCTGCCAGGTCATAAGGAGGTAAGAACAGACCCAGAGTATCAGGAGTGCCAGCATTGATGCAGGGAGAGGCAGCAGAGAGTCTGTAGTATAGCGGATTATTTATATCATCTCCTCCGGAAAAGAGAGGGTCGGAATCGATATTTGTAGCCAGGTAGTTTATCGTATTCCCCACCGCTTGCTGGATACCCGCGATGCCATCTTTGATATTGGAGTAGTCTATATTTAGTGTGGTCAATTCTCCCAGCCCATTCATTGGATTTACCTTAATCTGGTAAGGGGTGTCGTTATCAAAGATCGTATTGACGATATTCACATTGCCATTGGTCACAAGAGTATAAGTATCACTTAGATTACCCGCAAAAGTGCAATTGTTAAAGCTCATAATCGGTTGGTTTGTTGAGCTTGTTGCAATAATTCCTCCCGGAGAAGTGTTATTGCTAAAGAGGCAATTACTAAAGCTGAAGTTATTGCTTTGCTGAGGGAATTGAACACCTCCGATGCCAATTGCTGTTGAATTATCATCGGTCATGGTCAAGTTGCTAAACTCGCAGTTTTCAAAAGTTAGATTCTTATCTCCCCTGAACGAGACCAAAGGGTATGCCCACACTGATGCTGAAGTATAGGTAGAGGTCGCATTTCTAAAGACACTGTTTGATATCTTTCCGGAGAAACTGCCATTTATATCGACCAATCCCATATCAGGAGTTACAATATTCTCTATTATCACATTATCCCATTTGCTGTCATACTCGTTACTCAGATATGCCCATATTGCTGAAAAATAATCAGGTGTAACATTGTGTATGCGAATATTTGTGAGATTGAGGCTGCCCTTTTTAGAACCATGTAATACGCAGCTATTGTTAGTGATAGAAGTTGTAATTGTCATATCAGCTATACTCACAACAGGCTCTATACAGGTCATAAACACAAAATCTGCAGATCCGTATCCCACCGGGATCAGGGGATGCGGCTCACCGATAACCTCAGTGCTGTCGATCCCGCTACCCTGAACTTTTACCCAGCTTTTCAGTGCTATCGGATAGATCTGGTTATTAGTAGTGCGGGAGTAAGTTCCCGGAAGAAGATGCACAGTCTTCTGGCTCAGGCTGTCTGAGGCTACACGATAGATACCTTCGTGAATTGTCTTCAGAGGACTTTGCGGACTGAGACCATTGTTGCTGTCAGATCCATCCGGTGATACGTAAACATCTTGATCTATCTCTTGGTGATGAGTATTCTGGATATCAATGTGCAACTGATAATCTGCCTCGTTTTGAGTTAGAAAAATTGCATAATAGGATTTGAAAACGGCAACTGAAAAGGTATCAAGATACACAATAAGATCACTCGTTGCATTCTGTATGAAAATGTCCTGCCCCGCACCTGAGCGGTTATTATAGATCGAACATCTATTGTCTGGATCGAATGTGATGTTGTTAGTGTAACCTGCTCCGGCGTCTGCGAATACTCCTCCTCCAAATTGTAGCGCGTAATTATCATAAATATCAACACCTGACAAGCACACTGTGGAAGCACCTATGTTTATGCCACCACCCAATAATGCAGTATTATTGCATATTTTCAAGTTGCTAAGAGAACTTGAGGTATTTACTGCAAGCGCAATGCCTCCCCCGCCTCCTATAGAAAACCCATTGATTAGAGTAAAACCCCTGATGATGATGTTCTGCTTATTCTGGGTGATCCTCAGGCATCGATCTAGGTGATTTCCATCAATAATTGTCGAATCAATATATGTCTGATTTCCGGATATCGCCTCTAAACTCAACAAAGTGATATTATTCGTTTGAATCACTAGATTCTCAAAATATCTCCCCGGATATACTAAGACAGTATCCCCGGATACTGATGCATCTAAAGCATTTTGGATAATAGTATAATCCCCACTTCCATCCAATTTAACCGTTCGGGTAATCCCTATTACAAAGCAGGGAACTATCATGGCCAGCATGATCAAGATATATTGTTTACTCATTTTTACCTTCAAAAGATTTGTGGGGGAGGGATTTACTCCCTCCCCCGTAAATCAGATTATTTCAGCAAGAGCATGCGTTTGCTGCTTGTTTTAGTAGTGCTGCTTAAGCGGTAGAAGTAAACACCGCTGGCTACAGTGTGATTGTTAATGTCGGTTCCATTCCAAACAACACTATGAAAACCAGACTCCTGATTCCCCTCAACCAGAATTTTTATTATCTGACCTCTTAGGTTATATACCACAAGCCTTACGCAACCAGACTCAGGTAACTGGTAAGATATTGTGGTAGTAGGATTGAAGGGATTGGGGTAGTTTTGGCTAAGAGAGAAATCAGGCGTAACAACATTGTCCATATCTGCTTTAGTAATTGAGATGTCGTAGAATGTATGTCTCATGCTGTCATTAACATATCTGGCTGTGAACCTGCTTGAATCGAGGCGGATCGTCCGCCTTTCCTGGTGTTGGCTCTTGTTGTCATTATAATAGAACACAAATTCCACTACTCCATCACTCAGCTTTTCATTAATATCCAAATATGTGCTGATCTGTTCGACGCTGTTTTCTATTACAACCGCTCCTTTACAAACTCCATCCAGATAGATCCCGATTTCCTTTAAATCAATCAATAGACTATCTGGTAAGGTTACATATACAGGGATATAATCCTGTTTCTCATTGAACACAAAGTGCTCCGGCAAGCCTTTGGTTTCTCCTTCGGTTATGTCGGTGTTATTCCATTGGAAAGTGTGATCGTTATTGGTGGTAACAATGACCATATCCCCATAATTCAGGGTGGAGACCTTACCATGCAATCCCCAGTAGTCTCCGATCGGATTCGCCCGCACCAAACACCAATTCTTAGTCTTGATCATATTGATGTCATCCCAGATGGAAGCAAAGGCTTCGTGCGGCCAGGCTGGCTCTTCTTTGAAGTAGCCAAGCCAATTCTCGGTCTCTCCAAAAATCGGGAATTGCAGATCAGATGGAGTTCGAAATCCGCTTTCTTTAAGTGTAACAACCGATGGTGTACGTGAGAGCATTTTTATCTTGTAACCTTGAGGGCTTGAGACATTGTGTATGTTTTGGTTGTTAGACCAGTTGAGAACATCCCAATACAATCTGGTGGGATAAGGCCCCCCCCCCTCCAGCCAGTCTATCTCATCTAAAAAGGTTGGATGCCACATCGATTGATCATCTTGATATGTAAGAAGCAACTCTTCGAAAAAATCTCTTGCTTTCAGCATGCCATTCGTTCGTGAGTTTAGCACCGGATAGCTTACCCAATACCATTTTTCCAAGTCTGCCTGAGTGGTGAATGAGTATTCCCAGTACTGGTGAGGAATTGCTCTCTTTGCACCAATATCGGGAGGAGTGCCGTCAGGGTCATTGACTCCGGTTCCGTTGTCGATGCAAGGCGACATAAAGCTCTCATTCCATAACGGAGTGAAGGTATCACTTAGGTGTGGATCTTCAAAGAGGCAGTGACCCGTATTTGCTTGGGTATTATATGCTAATCCCGGATAATTATTGATGTTACCCCAGAAAATGTCATTCTTTAGAACATCGACGTTAGATGGACTAGTATCAAACTTCAAGCCTTTATCAAACTTTGTGATGATGTTATTGTCAACATGGACTGTGCTCCCACTAAGCTCGATAGCATTCAATCCCGGAAATGCTGAATTCGCGGTAGTTACAAGAGTATTTGATGCGATTTTTACATTCGCTGATGGGTGTATATCGATTACGGCACCGGCCCCATATGCATTATCAAATTTCCCATTGTCGACAAATAAGTTACCGATGATGTCTATTGTATTCGCATGGTGGCATTGTATGGCAGATCCAACTTCATAATTCCGGTAAGCAGAATTAAACCTGAACGTATTGTTTTCAAACCTGTAAGAGCCTTGTTCATTGTCACAATAGATAGCTCCAGTACCTGATCGATTGTTTGATATCTCACTATTGGTTATAATAGCATTTGCCAGAATGCATATGACACCTCTCGAATCTTCAATCCAATATACTTCTGAACCTCTATTGTCGTGAATTATACAGCTATCTATGTATGTATCTACAGCTGAATATAGTGCTATCCCATCGGTAACAATTGGTAAATCAGGATTCAAACGAAAGTTTATTAATGCGCAGTTAATCAACTTAAACTCTTCTGCACAACCTTCGGTTAATTCTATCCCTTTTTGAGGAGAGTATTGACTATAAACTCCCCGAAACTCAATATCCCTAAACACAATCTCCCCGATACAAGCAGATCCAGATCCTGACCGAACTCTAACTAATGTCCGAGAGTGATCATTATTATATTGTAGATGTGTAAGCTTGAGAATCGTGCTCCGGTCGTTATATCTTCCTGTAATCTCTAAACTCTGATCTATCATCCCAGGATTATCCGGTATCAAAATACTAATGGGACCATCATACTCACCAGGTTCCAATGTAATCTTAGTGAAGGCATTATCCAACGCATAATTTACTGCATCCTCTACCCACAGAAAAGTATTGTATGTACCTGTTCTTTTAACTCGTAAACCGAGAGAGGTAAGTGGTTCTAAGAAATAAGGACCAATATTTATACTTATTGGACCATGTGTATTCGGGCAAGAAATCGGAACATTATAGTTGATGATAGGGTGAAAACCAGCGGTTTCGATGATTACGTCCGTGGTTATTGTGTTGTTTAATCCTGGATTAGGGAAATTGATAGTATAGCTACCACTATTATCCAAATAATACACACCATATTCAATGCTTCGATCATTGTGGTCTCTCACCCTTACTATTGGTGCATCAACCACACTTGTATTTCCATTGACATTGTCAATATCGAAATTTATCGTAACACTCTCTGCAATATCGTCATGACGGCCATATCTAAGACCCCACCAACTGATCAAGGTGGATGTAGCCCTAATCGACAAAGGAATCAAGATATCTCTCATTTTGTCGAATCTTCTCTGTAAGACCGATTCTTCACAATTGTTGCTTACTCCGATGCTTTGGGTCACCGCCACAAAATCAGGATCAATTGCTTGCTGACCTTGAAGGTATGTCATCATTTGTAACAAGTAGGTATGATCGATTTGAGAAAACTGGGTGTTACCATCAACATCCTCGCTGGCGAAGAATTGAGTAATTTGGTTTACGGTGTAAAACAAATGATCGAGGTAGTAATAATCATCCTGATTTTGCTGTATTGGGATCAAACTCAATCCATGCGCTTGCTCTACGTTGTCGGCTTCCCATATCCCAGTCAATTCATCTGTATCGTCGCTAAGATACCCTCCTGCTGAGATACTCCCACTATCACCCCATCCTTCGAAATTATCAAGATCATTGGCCATATAAATACCGTCCATAGTGATCGTAGGATTATGAGCATCGCTATGTACATGAGCTGGTACGCACATATCCATCAATAAATGACATAATCTTCCCAGAATATTGAATTCTGGATTGTAAGGTGTGTCGCGGATATACGTGGAGAATTGCTCATCAGTTAAGTGTACATAAGCATAATTATGGGCGTTAGTTAATATCTTCAAATTGTGTGACAAGAGAAAATCGTCCATGCTCAAGATCTTATACTCATACATATCATATGCATCTAACGGATCATCTGAGAATTGACGCGCATTTACGGTGACATTTCCAGAACCATCGACTAGGACAAAAGTCAAACTAAGCGCTGGATTTCTGAAGTACCATCTTTTATAAAATGGCTCATCACTACTATTACGAATTATATGCCTTGCCTTCGTATCGGCAGTAGGTACCGGCCCTAATGAGAACTCTCCTCCATTAAGAATCTCGGCATGGGAGATAGTTTGAGAAGAAACGGGATTATCTGAATCCCAGAAATGTGTAATTGTGGTTGAGATTGATGGGTCTTCTGAAATGATGTTGGAAACCAAATCATTCAACGGCCACTCTAAATCGTTAATTTGTACTGATGGGCTGTTTGACTGACCATATCCATAAATAATATCGAAGCTGTCTTCATCGGTCGAGCCGGTCATGAAACCACTGCGGGCAATATTAAGATCGCTAACATTATACGTCTCATCACTTGTAATACGATTGTAATAATCGAGCGCTTCTTGTGCTATGAATTGATGTACTGCCGATGTGAAGCCATAGCCAAACCAGATTACTAACAACATGCAGAGAGTAACGAACATTCTCTTCATTGTTCCTCCTATAGGTTTTGCGCTTATTTTCTGCCCTTAGATTTTGGCAAATCCAAGCATGGATTTAATTTCTGTGGCACAATTTACTTGTCAAGATTTATTATCATCATTCTACTAACTCTATCAGGTGCTCAGAACCAACCACTTTTCTCGATCACTATATCGTCAGACCCGAGGGAGATGGTTCACTACTATGGCACCGAACTCAGGCTTCGGAGATATAGCTTCGTACCTATCTACACAGTTGATCAGGAATCTCCGGCTTGCGTATGTAGTCCTATACCTATCAAACACAATAGCCCGGTAACAATCCATCTATATCTTTTCATGACTACTCCTATAAGTGGGGAGGGCATAAGCCCTCCCCTTAGTTTGATACTATTTTAACATTAGCATTTTCGAACCATATTTGTTTTGGTGGTTCTCAACCTATAGAAATACACGCCAACCCTTGCTCATCTATGGAATAATATCTACAAACTTTCCAGGAGAAAGTACCGTTACTGTCCACGAAACTGCAAAACTGTCCACCCTTATACTTATAGAGGGTTGATTAGCAGATTAACAAATTACCTAATTAACATATTAACTGATAAGCAGAATAGCGGATTAGCGGATTAGTGATGATGAGATACAGCGGGTTAATTGGTTAATAGGTTAATGAGTTAATGTCCTGGTAGCTCCTCAAGGCCGGAAAGGCGTGATCTTTTGCAGCGTATAGAGTGTTTATCCGATTGCTTTGCTTTGATTGTTTTTGATTTTCGACAAAATGCAGAATACACAAGGTAACTTCACTTTTATCTTATCCCATCCTCTCCAAAGAAATGACGCGTGAAGATCATGTGATCCCCGCGTGAATCCCGCGTGAGCACACGGGAATCACGTGGGAAATACTTGAGGCTGGCGCGGGGCTGCTTTGGTGAATGAGAAGAGAAACTTATTGCTGTACAGCTATATATAAAGCGGTCGCCAGCTTGACCAAGTTGTCATCGGTAGTGTGCAGCCGGTCCGAGAGAACCTGAGCGATATTCATGGTGATGATGTAGGCGGCGCGGACATCCTTCTCCGCAAGCTGATCAAAATCAAGCTTTGCCATGGCGTAGAGAGTGCAATCAGTTTGGGCGATGACATTGGCGGTTCTGGGCGCGTGTCCGAGGATGCCGTTCTCTCCGAAAGTAGGAAGCATATCAGCGCTCAGGGAGGCGATCACTTTCTCTCCGACGCCAGCGTTGTCTATGCCTTTGACCAGTTCTTTGGTGACCCGGACGTTGCCCTCGATGAGCAGATAAAAGGTGTCACCCACGGTATCGTCCCGCAGGATATAGTCGCCCTTCTTGAACACGCAGGGTTTGAGGATCTCGCAGATCAATTCCAGTTGTTTTTCGTCAAGCCCGGCAAAGATGCGAACTTTCTCCAGAGTCTTCGTGCAGATCGTCATAATTCCCTGCCCATCACGATCGCCTGATCGCTGTCCTGAATGATCGTCTCACGGGGAGGATTCCAGCGGATGTTAGCGCGGTCTTCGCTGTACTGGCGGCGGGATTTTGCCAGGGTGCTCTTGATGAACTGGTCGATGGCAGAGGCGTTGTCCGAAAAGATGGAATCCATCTCCAGTTCAGGTTCTTTGGTCATTAACCCGATAAGAAGCTGGCCATAGTCGTCATAGATGTGGTCGAATAGCTCGCTGTAGGTCTTGCCTATAAGTTCCGGTGGAACTGGCAATGAATGTATATGACCTTCCGGAGAGCGGAGTAACTGGCTGAAGATCGAGAGGCTGCGAAAGTCCTCGAGGTTATTCGCCAGGAGATATCCTCCGAGATCGTCATAGATGATGATATTGGATATCCCGATGCGAAGCAGCAGGTTCTTGTTTTCGCGGTTGACGAGCTGAACCGTGATCTTGTCTTTGGAGATCATATAGTGGATCGTGTTAGCGATGATGATACTGCGGTCGTCCGCCACGTGCCTGTCCAGGTTTTGATCGGCGAGGATGATGACCTGGGAAGCGGTGTTCACGGAGGCTCGTTTCAAGATGTCTTCCTGTGTGGCTTCGCCCCGGACATACCTCAGTTCCAGCGAACTAAATTGGGTTTCCAGGGATTCAAAGAACTCAGAGCCTTGATTAGTAATGATCACGATCTCGAGGGACTTGAGTCCCTTTTCCACCAAGGCTTGCATGAGGGAGACCGCGGTGTTGTTCCAACCGCAGATCACGATATGATGATGAGTGTGTAGTTGTTTCAAACCTTTGTTACCTCTGATTTTGTCTTCCACGAAGAGTGATGCCACCAAGCCGGTAAAAACCGAAAGAAGGGTAAATCCCGCAAGGATCAGAATGATGCCTACGGTTCTGCCATAGGGCGTGACTGGGACTTTGTCTCCATAACCGACGGTCGCGATGGTGACGACAGCCCACCAAATGCCATCCCAGAAGCTGTTGATCGATAGCGAACTATGCGTTCCGGCTTCAAATAACCAGACGAGGTAGGAACTAAGCAGGATCAGGCAGAAGATAATAATTGTGACATAGACGAACCGCGCGACAAGTTTACGCGTTTCCGCGGTCAGGATTCCCGTGTGTCCGGACTTGCCGGATTGTCTGCGATGATGCCGACGGGGAAGGAGCTTCATTTTACAAAGGCGCCACGATCAGGTAGAGGATCATATTCATCAGACCGATAAGGAAATTGATCGCCAAAAAAGCCAGCAAGAGCGGTTTGTAAACGTACTTCTTGAAGTAGCCGTAGAAGAACTCCACGCTGAGCTTAAAATCATAGTCGTCGATCAGATGTTCGATCCGGAGTTGCTCGATCAGTCTGGGGACAAGCTTACGGAGTATGGTCGAAGCAAGGCTCTTTGCCAGATCGGATAGCTTAGCGTGGAGCTTATCCTTGATTCCGGCGGGGATATACTTCCATTCATCGATAAAGTTAGTCTTTTCCCAGACAGCGTCGTGAACCAGACGTTCCCATTTCGCGAGATAACCGTTGCGTTGGGCAAAATCTTCAGCTTGACGCAGATAGTCGTGCAAGATGTCCCTGGCTTTGCTGAATATCCAGTCTCGTTTCTGCACAAAAAAGCCAGGAGTCATAGGTATCCGCCATTTGAAGATGTACCGTGCTTTCTTGTTGAACAGCAAACACTTAAATATATACACAAGGGATACTCCCAGTGCGATATTCCAGAGTATGAACGTCAATGACTTGAGAAATAGGATCATCTAAAAACCTCCTCCTGCACCACCGCCACCTGAATGACCTCCTCCGAAGCCGCCAAAACCGCCGAAGCCGCCGAAACCACCGCCTCCGCTGCTTCTTCCGCTACCACCACCCCAGGAGCCACCGCCCCAAGAGCCACCTCCGCCGCGTCCACCGAAGACGGACATCCAGAGCAGCAATTCGAGAATTCTGCCCCGGGTCACGATCATGAGGATGATAAAGATAAATATCAGCGCACCTATGCCCCTGCCGCTTCGCTGGGCGGGCGAACTGCGCATACTGTATTCGGACATGCCTGTGAGCGTCACACCTTTCTCTTTGGCAATAAGATTGAGGATCATCAGGCTGCCTTGCATGAAGGCTTGATCCCACTGTTCAGCGCCTTTGGGAAGGAGACTTGCCATGGCTTGATAGGCATCACCGGCTTGAGTATCGGTCACATAGCCTTCGGAGCCATAGCCGACCTCGATCTTGATCTTACGCTCGGCGACACCCATCAGGATGAGGACGCCTTCGTCTTGTTTATTGCCTATCTTCCAGGCTTCCCAGAGCTTGACCGCGTAGTCTTTGTAGTCAATACCCTGCAGATCCGGGACGATAGCGATGGCAAATTCTACGTCTGTCTTCTCTTTGAGTTCGATCGCCCAGTCGTTGATCCGAGTCTTGGTCGAATCGGACAAGATGCCGGCGAAATCGTTGACAAAGCCCAAGGGCTTAGGGAAAACCGTGTCCTTCGCTAAGAGTGAGAAAGTTAAAACAAGGATCAGGATCGAAAACAACAGCGCAAGCAGGGAAGATCTTCCCGGAAACTTTGGTCGGGGAAGGAACCCATTCACTAGTTGTTGTCCGGGTACTCGATCCTTACACATCATTCAGAATGTGCCCCATCTTGTCTTTCTTTGTTTGCAGGTAAAATTGGTTCTCATCCGAAGGGACGATCTCGATCGGAACACGCTCCATGATCTCCAGACCATATCCCTGAAGTCCGATGATCTTCTTGGGATTGTTGGTCATGAGTCTGATCTTCTTCAAGCCAAGGTCTTTGAGTATCTGGGCACCGATACCATAATCCCTCAGGTCAGGCGCGAACCCCAGATCAAGGTTTGCTTCGACTGTGTCCATCCCGTTATCCTGGAGGTGATAAGCTTTTATCTTGTTGAGCAGACCTATGCCCCTGCCTTCCTGACGCATGTAGAGTATGACGCCTTTTCCGGCTTTGGAAATGATCTCGAATGAGCGTTTGAGTTGTTCGCCACAATCACAACGGATCGAGTGCAGGGCGTCTCCGGTGAGGCATTCCGAATGTACTCTCACCAGAATGGATTCATCCCTGCTGATCTCTCCCATGGTGAGGGCGATATGGTATTCGTCAGAAACTGTGCTGACGTAGGTCATGATCGAAAATTCACCGTATTGGGTGGGAAGCTTAGCTTTCGAGACCTGACGGACGAGTCTTTCCTTGTGCCGACGATAATAAATTAGATCCTCGATCGTGATAAGCCTAAGATCAAGCTTTCCGGCAAAACTGATCAAGTCGTCGAGACGTGCCATTTCTCCGTCTTCACGGATTATCTCACATATCGCTCCGACAGGACTTAATCCTGCAAGTTTGGCGAGATCGACCGCTGCTTCAGTATGTCCGGCACGTTTTAGCACACCGCCTTTCTCCGCTCTGAGCGGGAAAATATGTCCGGGGCGCATGAATTGGTTAGGTTGGGCATTGCTGGCACAGAGGGCTTTGATCGTGAGAGCCCGTTCCACCGCGGAGATGCCTGTAGTGGTACCTTCGACGGCATCCACGGAGATCGTGAATTTGGTCCCGTGGCGATCAGTGTTATCTGTGGTCATCAGGGGAATATCCAGTTGGTTAAGTCTATCTTCTTCCATGGGTACGCAAAGCAGTCCCTTTCCATGGGTGATCATAAAATTAACCTTGGCAGGCGTGACCATTTCCGCTGCCATGAGCAGGTCACCTTCGTTTTCGCGGTTTTCATCATCCACGACGATGATCATGCCGCCGTTGCGGATCGTTTCGATCGCTTGGTCTATAGTGCTAAAAATCTTATCCTTCATTATGTTACCAGTTTATGTTGTTTTCCAGTAGTGTCTCTATGCTTACAGGTATTTCGTCAATGCCAAAGTTTTTATCCAGCCAAGAAATAGTATAAGCGATATCATCCGGAAGAGGAGCTTGAATGTCAATATCTTTTCCACTCACCGGATGGGTGAATTCCAATCTCCAGGCGTGCAGCGCCTGTCGTAATAAATGAGTAGTCAGCAATTCCGTGACCTTGCGTTTCATGTTTTCGGGGACAACGTTGTGAACCTGGCGACGAGTGTTGTAGAGCAGATCGCCAAGGATCGGGATGTTCCGGTCGGCGAAATGGACACGGATCTGGTGCATCCTCCCAGTTTCGAGCTTGACCTTTACGATCGAGAAAAAGTGGTACAATCTGATTGTCTTATAATAGGTGAGAGCCCATTTTCCCTCATCGGCAACGCAATTCTTGCGGGGATTGGAGATACTCCTGGTGATGTATGTTTCGATCGCGTCTTCTGGAGGGTCAGGTACTCCGGTCGTGATCGCCAGATAGGTTTTCTTGATCTCACGCCGGGCAAACATCTCGCTGATCAGAGATTGGGCGATGTCGTTCTTGGCTATGATCATCAGTCCGGAAGTACCACGATCAAGGCGATGCACGATCCCGGGACGATTGATCTCTTTACCGCTGGAGAGGTTGTTGCCAAAATGATAGACGATTGCGTTAACCAGCGTATTATCGGGATTGCCAAATCCCGGGTGGACGATCATCCCGGCAGGTTTATTAATAACCGCGAGATCCTCATCCTCATAGAGAATATCCAGAGGGATGTTTTGGGGGATGATCTCGGTCGGTTCCGGCTCAGGCATGTTCAGGTCGATCTGGTCTCCATTGCTGAGCATATAGCTCTTTTTGACAGGAATGAGATTGACTAGAATGCGGTCGTCTGCGATAAGTTTCTCGATGAAGCTGCGGCTGTAGAGCTCCTGTATTCGCAGATCCACCAGATACTTATCTAGTCTCAGCTGGTCTTCACGGTCATAGACGACTTTAATCTTTTGGTTCATTGGGCCCGAAATCTAGAACAAAGACAGCTCCTGATGAGCTTCCTTTGCGGTTGCGTACAATAGAACCGTTGATGACCACGGCTTTGGTCGATCTGTCATCATGGACTGCGATTTCATAGAGGTTGTTACCATAGCGAAGAGCTTCGGCAAGAGTCGCGAACAGCTTGCTGTTGAACTCCTCCTGAAAGATCAATTCGTTGATGTTATTCATCTCGGTGATGGTCGGATAGCGTTCGCGGAACTTATCGTTACAATAGACAACGTCACCATTGATCGAAGTGATCAGGACGTTCTGTTTGATGATATTGATCAGTTGCAGGATCCTCTGATGGTGCTCAAAGATCTTCTCTGCTTTGACCTGGTCAAACCTGACGATGATCCCCAGCATCTTCTGCAGAGCCAGTATCACGTCTTGTATATCCTTGTCCTGATCATACATAGTGGAGTCGATGTCAATATAGTAGTTACCGTTTGTGATCTCTTCCACTACTGACTTTAACTCCTTGATCGCTCTGTGCATCCGGAAAGGGATATAGTTGTAGAGCACGATCATATACACAAAGATCAGGAAGACAAAGATGATGATAATGGATTGCATGTCCGTGATCAGATTCGTCAGCGCGGCTGTGCGATTCAGGGTGACCAGGAGGAGCAAAGATTCCAGCACGATGATCCCGAAGAGGATTATCAGCAGGATGTGGTATTTTTCTTTAAAGGAGCGTTTCATATTTCCCTCTTAATTGAGGTATCGTAGATAAGTTTGTCGATATTACCCTTGGTTCCGAGGAGTATAAGGACGTCTCCTTCTTCGAGGACATCGTTAGCGCCGGGCATATCGTTGAGACGTTTCTCGATAACGTTCTTGCCATCCTCTGTCACGGAAAGGTAGTTGTATTTGATCGCAACGATGTTGATCTTTCTCTGAGCCGGCAAGGCAAGCTCCTGCAGAGTCTTGCCCACGAACTCCTTGGGCGCGACCATCTCGATCACTATATGTCCTGAAGAGAGATTTACATACTCAAGTATGTTCTTGGAGATCAGCGTCTTGGCGAGTTGATTTCCGACCATCTCTTCAGGCAGGAGGATATGCTGGACGCCTATCAGTTCGAGAATTCTCCCATGAAGCTGGTTCTCGACCTTGGCGTAGATCATACCGACACCTATTTTTTTCAACAAGGCTGCAGTGAGGACGCACTCTTCAATATTGGAACCGATCCCGATGATCACTGCGTCCACTTCGTTCAAATTCTGCGATCTGAGAGCTACCTCATCTGTCGCGTCCATGCATACCGCTGTGGTGACCCTGCTGGCTATATCATCGATCAGATCTTGATTCTTGTCTATGGCGATAACGTCCATACCATTTCCAGCAAGGATGGTTGCCACCGTCCAGCCGAATCTTCCGATACCTATGACTGCGTATCGCGCCATACTATCTCCTTAGCCAATGGCTATTTTTTCTTCCGCGAATTCAACGTTGCCTTGCCTCTTGTAAAGCGATAAGGCGTAGATTATCGTGAGCGGACCTATGCGTCCGATATACATCAGTAATGTGATAAGGAGTTTTCCAAGTGCAGTCAGTTTTGCCGTGATACCCATGGATAATCCCACCGTTCCAAAGGCTGAGAAGGCTTCGAAAGCGATCTTATCCATGCTGAAAGGCTGTGTCATCAACAGGAAGAAGAGGATGAAGATCAGGATTCCACCCGCTAGAGTGATCAGACTTGTGGCTTCACGATAATTGGACAGCGAGATCTTGCGGTTAAACACTGTAAGGTTTCTCTTCCCGGTGAGCATTGAGATCAAGGATAGCATCAGCACGGCAAAGGTCGTCGTTTTTATTCCACCACCAGTTGATCCCGGAGACGCTCCCACGAACATCAGGATCAGTGAGACTAACACCGAAGCTGAACTCAGTCTGCCATTGTCGATGGTGTTGAATCCTGCCGTGCGGGTCGTGACCGATTGAAACCAGGATGCCAGAATCCTGCGTGAAAGCGTAAACCCCTTCATTGAAGCATAGTATTCCGCGATAAAATAGGCAATGAAGCCACCGACGATCAAGCCCGCAGTGGTCACCAATACTATCTTGCTGTGCAAGCTGAGTTGCTTCCCCTTCTCTTTACCGGTAAAGTAGTGGAACATGTCGATGATCACGGCAAATCCTATTCCACCCAGGATGATCAAAAAAGTTATTCCCATATTAATATTGACGTTGTCAACAAAGGGCATCAGGTTATCCGAATTGAGGGAAAAGCCGGCGTTGCAGAAAGCTGAAACCGAATGGAAAACAGCGAAGTAGAAAGCCCTTAACGGCTCGAGAACTTTGACGAAGCTGAAGTACAAAACTACCGCTCCGATTGCTTCAATGATCAGCGTCACAGCCATGATGTTCTTAAGCAGTTCAAACAGATTGAGTGTTGGAGATCCACCGACAACGGAATGCATGACGTTCTCCAGTTTCAGAGTCAGTCTTTGTCCCATGATCAGGGCGAACGCCGTTGAGATTGTCATTATCCCCAGACCACCTACTTGGATCAGGATCAGGATAACGATCTGTCCAAAGATGGAAAAGTACTTTGGCGTATCGACCACGATCAGTCCAGTTACGCAAGTTGCTGAAGTAGAGGTGAAGAGCGCGTCCACAAAGGAGGTCACTACCCCCTGATTTGATGCGGCTGGAAGCATCAGCAGGATAGTTCCCACCAGTATGACAGCCATGAAACTGATCATCAGGCTGACAGGAGGATTACTGGTCAGAAACCGGTATAGCCTTCCTTCAAAGGCTCTGAAGATCAGGAAGGTCAGAATAAAGTAGGTCTGACGTATGAGCAGGAAGAAGATCACGAACTTTGCCCGGTAGATAAAGAGCAAAGAGCCCATGATCAGGATCACCACGTCGAAGATCATGATCTTCTTCTGTCCCTCCAGGGAAGGCTGCATCAACCTGCTGAGGATCGTAAGCACAAGCAGCAGGATGTTAGCCAGCGCGGTCAGATTCTCCACTATCCTCACATTGGTGTAATAGGAGAAAATCGGCTCCAGGAAGAGCACGGCAAAACTCCAACCTGCAAGGATATAGGCAAAGAACTCAATCATCTTGAGTGCCTTGGCGTGGATAGTTCTACTCATTTAGTTCAGGCTTTTTTCAAAATCTCATTGATTGAGGCGGCGATGTCTTCGATGGATCCTTCAGCGCTGACGCGGCGGAGAATCCTACGTTGCTCGAAGAAATCGATAAGCCCATAGGTTTGGGCGAAGAACTCCTTAAAGCGTAGTGAGATAGCATCGGGTGTGTCGTCGGCTCTCTGTTCAAGCCGAGTACCACAGATATCGCAGATACCTTCTTTGAGCGGAGGAGCGCTGATCGTGTTGTATGTTGCCTTGCAGGAGGGGCAATTCCGCCTGGAGGTCATTCTCTTGAGCGCGTCTTCCTCGCTCAGATCGAGATAAATAACGTCGGTCACATGGTAATGTTCGACGAGATATTCGGCTTGAACGGCGGTACGGGGGAATCCATCAAATACGATTCCCAGCGCATCCGGACGGATCGATCCTGAGATCACCTCAAAGACCAGTTCATCAGACACCAATTCTCCGCGTTCTATAACGGCTTTGACCTTGTTCCCGAGCTCAGTTTTGCCCGCAGTGTGCATCCGGAAAAGGTCACCAATATTGACGTGTTGATAGTTCAACCGCTCAGCCAGCACCTTTGCCTGAGTTCCCTTTCCACTGCCTTGAATACCCAAAAATACTATAGCATTCATATACTTTTACCTCAGTTTGGTCAGTAAAATAGCCATCTTCATTATTGTCAAGGATTCTGTAATAATTTTCTCAGGCTGATTCTATCACGCAATAAGCGATAGCGTAAGCTTTTTCATGAGTGAGTGAGATATGGATATGGGTAAGGTTGCGTTCAGTAAGCAACGCTGACGTCTGTCCGTGAGTGACGATCTTGGGTTTTCCGCCGGCATCATTGACGACTTCGATGTCCTTCCAGTTAATATTGCCGTCCCATCCTGTTCCCAGAGCTTTCATGACCGATTCTTTGGCAGCAAAGCGAACCGCGTATGACTGATACTTACTGGTACGGGATTCACAATACTTGATCTCTCCCGGAGTGAAGATCTTCTCGGCAAATCTGTCATTGATATCCAACGATCGTTTGATCCTGGATATCTCGATTATATCGGTACCGATTCCGTAGATCACTTTTTCTCCAGTTCCAAAAGATACTTCTTGAGTTCGAGCCCCCCTGCAAAACCACGAAGTTCACCTCCACTTCCGACCACCCGATGGCAAGGCAGAAGAATGGGTAGGGGATTGTTATGATTGGCGTTGCCAACCGCTCTGCAGGCGCGCGGATGTCCGATCTTCCCGGCGATTTCGGCATAACTGACTGTCTGTCCGTAAGGGATAGAGGCAAGAGCTCTCCAGCATTTCTGTTGGAACTCAGTTCCTTGCAAAGTGTATGGCAGATCAAAGACGCGCAGATCTCCCGAGAAATATCGGTCGAGTTGGTATTTGACCTCGATCTCAAGTGCTCCCTGTGGTTCGGTCTCGGTCGCCTCAGGCGAAAACTCGATACGGGTAATGAATTTCCCGTCATGATCGATCTTCAGGAACAGGTTTTCATATCGGTAGATCATCCAATCCTCCTTATGGCAGATTCTATGCCCGGTAGTGACAAAACTCTATGTATAGTAAATATTACAGCTAGCAAAAAAAGAAGCCCCTTTTCCTGATGGAACGGGGCTTCTAATCTGTGTCTTACGTTACGCGGTGAATCTCCTGCGTTCCTTGATCCTGCCTGCCTTACCTTTCGCGCTGCGAAGGTAGAAGAGTTTGGCGCGACGGACCTGTCCGTGACGGACGATCTCGAGTTTGTCAATGTTCGGTGAGTGGCTGGGGAAAATCCTCTCCACGCCGATACCATTGGAAACCTTGCGTACTGTGAAGGTCTTGGAAATTCCGGCACCGCGCTTTTGAATCACGATACCCTGGAAGATCTGAATACGTTCCTTGGCGCCTTCTTTTATTTTATAATGGACCTTGACCGTATCGCCTACGCGATAATCGGGAAAGTCGGTTCTGATTTGGTCTCTGCCAACTTGTTGCAGAATATCCATGGTTCCTCCCATCTATTTTTTCGGAAGAAATGCGGTCTAGTACGATCGCTACCGCGCTGCGAACTGAAAGATGCCTGTATGCTCCCGTTCCCTTGATGGGGGAGAGGATATAGTCAGCCTGTTCGTGGATCTCGTCGCAAAGACCATAGCCTGTACCAAATAAGAGCAGTACCGGTCTGGTTCCGCTTGCGGCAAGGCTCAGTTTCCCGTAGGTCATCTGCGCCGGGAGGATCCGCGCGGTCGTCGTAACTACTATGGGCCGCAGCCCTTCCTGACTTGTAATCAAATCTGTCACTGTCTCAATGCTATCCGCAGTTCGCACCAATGCAAGTGCGCGGCTACGGTCAGGATTGTACATCAGTCCTTCATTGGTCTTCCAGTGAAGGCAAATCTTCTCTATCAGAGTTTGTTGCTGAGAATCTGGGGTGATCAGATAATAGCCCCTGCAGTTATAACATGCTGCCAACCTGGCAATATCGTGGATATCGAGATTGGTCACCGAGGTCATAATCCGCTTTCCCAGTTTATTGAGAACGGGATAATGCACCAGCCCCAGGTAGAGCTTACTCATTTCTTCAATAGGTCCGGGCGTCTGCTGCGGGTGAGCATCTCAGCCTGTTCATTTGCCCAGGCGTTGATCCTCGCGTGATCTCCTTGTCTCAGTACTTCCGGGACAGGTATCTCCAAAAAGCTCTCCGGCCTGCTGTAGCAGGGGAAGCCTAGCTTGTTCGCCGTGAAAGAATCGCTCTCAGCGGAAGCTATATCGGAAAGTACTCCCGGGATCAAACGGGACACGCCGTCGATAAAGATCTTTGCCGCAAGCTCGCCTCCGGAGAGGACATAGTCGCCTAGTGAGATCTCATCGGATACGGCAAGATCACGTACACGCTGGTCGATATCTTTGTAGTGGCCACAAAGCAGGATCAATCTCTTCATTGTGGAATAGTGGCGGAGGATGTCCTGGGTCAGAACCCTTCCCTGAGGGCTGAAATAGATGACCGGTGCCGGACCTGAGTCCAGGCAGGAATCTATCGCCTCAAAAACTGGTTGGGCTTGCATGACCATTCCGGCAAAACCGCCATAAGGATAGTCATCGACCTTGTGGTGCTTATCCTTGCTGAATCTGCGGATATCTGTATAACGAAGCTTAAGAGCTTTCTGCTTCTGTGCCCGGGCGATCATACTGGTGGCGGAAAAGCCATCAAACATCGCCGGGAAAAGAGTCAGGACTTCAATCTGCATCGATACCGGTCAGGATACCGTTCCTGATACCAAGTCCGCTGGTCTCCAGCAGGCTCTCCGCGTTCCTGAGCATGATCCCTGATGAGTCCATGCTTTCGATGAAGTAATCCACAGCGGGGATCATTAAGATGATTCCCTGATCAGTCTCGATCTCCAGAACATTCTGCGCGTTATTGAAGAAGTAGGACTGGAGCTTGCCGATCCGAACCTCTCCATAATACACGGGGCAACCGAGCAGATCTTCCAGGTCGTCATCCTCGTCTGTTTCTTCATCGTCCGGGATAGCGACCGTTACTTCCTTGTGTTGTGGACGTTCTTCCACGACACCGTCTTCGGCAAAACGTATCCAGGTCTTATTCTCAGTTTCTTTTACATCACTGATCGTTACGTAAAACACTCTATCGCTGTTAAAGATCAGATAGACCTCTTCGCCGGTTTTGAGCAGATTCCGAAACTCCGGTTTCACCAGTATATGGAAGAAACCTTCGGGGTCCAGACCGCCCAGCCTACCGATTCCGATGAGGTCCCGGCTATTCATCTATTCGATGATTTCTAATTCGGCTCGCTTTCCTTGTTTGGTGCTGACCGCGTTAATGATGGTGCGGATTGCGCCTGCGGTTCTACCGCGTTTTCCGATAACTTTTCCGATGTCGGTCTTTGCTACACGCAGTTCATAGAGAGTAATCTTATCGCCGGCGATCTCAGTGATATTGACTTCACTGGGGTCATCGACCAGAGCTTTGACCATGAATTCAATAAGATCTTTCATGTTTCACCTCGCAATTAATGAGTTATCAGTAGGTTATGCCTCGGATGCAGCTTTCTTCGCTTCGATCTTCTTTTCATGCCATATCTGCAGGACACCCGCCTTACGCAGGAGGGAACGAACAGTATCGGAGGGCTGGGCACCAACGCTCAGCCAATAGATGGCACGATCAGTCTCGACATTGAGCTTCAAATCCGCGGGTTTGGGGTCATACCAACCCACACACTCGATATACTCGCCGTCACGCTTCTTGCGGGAATCAACAGCAACTATACGGTAGAATGGCCGGTTTATGGCGCCCATCCGTCTCAGTCTCAGCTTGACCATTATGTCTCCTTGTATTTCCATTAAATAATTTACTTAGAATACCATCAATTTCTGAAGGCACGATTTCGTCAAGGCATTTTTTGGGAATATTCCTCTCATCCATCTGATGCAGTCTTCCGAAACTGACAATGATCCCCTTCTTGTCAAACACACGATAAGTGAATGCCTTTGCTAAGCAGAGTGAATGCTTCCTGCACGCTGAACGCCTATCGTACGGGTATCATACGGTAAGCGTACGGGAGGCGTACGGTAACCCCATAGGGAGAGACTGGAGTCTCACCACCGGGGACAATTGCGTCTTCCCGGGCAAAGAACTATAAGGATCACCGGAGGATCATCACTCCGCTCAGCTAAAAGATCAATTCAGCCAAATTAAAGGGAACTGCTCCTTTAAATTCGTATGGTTTGGTTATCTCCATCCCAAAGGCGTCGATGATGACGTTGCCTTTAACCTTATACTCGATCTCGCCTTTGGTGACGCCCTTCAAAGCGCCGAGGATCGATTTGAAGTTGCTGACCTTGAGCGTCATCACTCCGTCTTTACTATAGACGTTCTCGTCGAACGACAGGGGAGCCTCCAGATTTCCTTTGCCGACGACCTTATCGTTGATGATCACATCCGCGGGGAACCCCTTGAAGGTGAAGGTCATACCATAGGGATTGAGGATCATGAATTCGGAGACGATCTCCGTCTCGGTGATCCCGGCTTTGGAAATATGAGTGCGCTGAAGCTTGAACAGGTCCTTGCCTTCCGCGGTGAAGCGAGGCAGCAGATCGGAGATGTAATCCTTGATGTTCAGTTCGTATGGCTCTTCAAAGTCGATTTTCTTGTTGAAGCCCAGTCCCTTGCCTTTGCCTTTCCCCTGGACGTAGAAAAATACGATCTGATCAGCGCTGCTGATGAGTTTCGCCGTCTTACGGGTATCCAGCTTGACGGTAAAATCGATCGCCGTGGATTTTCTTCCGGGGATCATGATCGAGGATTTCATCAGAGCATTGCCGACTTCCGTGCGGTTCTTATCCAGCAGCTTGAGGTTCAGTTCTTTGAGAATGAGTTTATAGCTGTTGGGATTGTTGACCTTGACGCTGATCAGCAGGTTGGTGACGTCCGGGGTCATGGAGACTATCTTGATATCGTGGATCTTGTCCACAGTGGGTTTCTTAAACATCTTGCAGGCACTCATCGAGAGGAGCATGAGCACAGAGAGAAGCAGAGCTAGTTTTTTCATTGATACCATCCTTGAAGAGGTTTATCTTGATAGATTCGGAACCAGGTTTCCAGAGCGATGACGTTAAAGAGCATCTCTGCCTGTTTGCTGTTTCCCCTGAGATAACTTTTCCACTGGTTGTGGATGAGAGGCAGGTTCCAGATCCCCCTTTGGCGAAACGCTGTGGAGGCAATGGTTTCCTCAAACAATGGTCTGAGCGCGCCTTTCATCCAGATCGAGTAAAAGGGAGAGGAGAAGATACCCTTGTCTTTACGGGCATAGATCTCCTTGGGGACGATCTCTTTCATCGCCTGGCGGTGGATGTACTTGTGCATTGGTGGTTTGATCTTGAAGCTCGAGGGGAGTGAAAAGCTGAAATCAACCAGTCTGTGATCGAGAAAAGGAACCCTGCTTTCGACAGAATTCGCGCCTGACATCCGGTCCTCCAGGTGCAATAAGGTCTGGATCGAGGTCGTGTTCAGCATGTTGTAGAGGAAATTCGCCAGCCTCGAGACAGGGATATCCCGTATCTTATCCAGTATCGGGGCGTCTGCTTGTGCCTTTGCAGTTGCGATAAAGGGACGGTTGAACGGTTCAAAACGCAGCCTCTCGAACTCCAGCTTGTAGAGCCCGGACTCGGGTAAAGCTGTGGATAGGAGGATTTTCAGGGATCGGGAAAGGTTGTCCGAGAGTCTGTTACCCTTAAAATAGGCGGGAAGTTCCCTTGCCAGCTTGGCCGTGTTGAATGATCTTAGCTGATCTGCGAAATAGCGGTATGCCGCATGCCTGTAGCCGGCGAAGAGCTCGTCGGAGCCTTGTCCGGAAAGCATGACCTTGATCCCGCTTGCGTGAGCCAGTTTATTGACTGCCCACTGCGAAGCATAACCGGTTCGGGTGGGAATATCATTGTAATAGGTGACAGTCTCCAGCCAGGCAGCGGCATCATCAGCGGTGGGGGAGATGAATTGGGGACGTGAATCAGTCTGGTTTACGATGAGCTTGATCCACTCACGTTCATCCATAGCGGGATCATCCGTATAGAAAGAGGAGAAGGTCTGCATACCTGCGCCTGAGAGGTTGCGCGCGCTGCACACGATCGCGGAAGAATCCATCCCTCCTGAGAGGCTCGCGCCGATCTCGACGTCCGAACGTAGATGCAGCTTCAATGAATCCAGGAACATCTCACGGTATTTCTGGGTGGCGTCGTCCAGACTGAGGGTGCTGCTCTCGAAGCTTTCCAAATCCAGTTCGTAGTACTTGCTCAACGTGAGGTTACCGTGGCTGATGCTCAGATTATGCGAGGGTTTCAGCATCTTGATCTTATCCCAGAAGGTCTGATCGTCGTAAACCAGTAGGGAATTGATCTTCATGGAACGCCAGAGCATCGGTGTATTCAGGCTTTTATCGACGGGAGTGGGCATGAATTGCTTCAGTTCGGAGCCCCAGTAGAGCGTATCCTCATGCAGGGCATAGTAAAGAGGCTTGATCCCATAACGATCCCGGGAAAGAAAGAGCTTCTGCAGAGGAGCGTCCCAGAGGGCGAAAGCCCACATGCCGATGAAGTGGGAAACGCAGCTCTCGCCCCAGCAGGCATAAGCTTTGAGGATCACTTCCGTGTCCGAACTGCTTAAGAAGCGATAGCCAAGACCAATCAATTCCTGCCGTAGCTCGGGATGGTTGTAGATCTCGCCGTTGAAAGTGATGGTCAGATTCAGCTCAGGATCGTGCATAGGCTGATGTCCAGATTCGGACAGATCGAGGATAGAGAGTCTGCGGAATCCCATACCCAGAGCCTGACTTTGTGCTTTGTCAAGGAGAGGATATTTGCCCCTGATCCCTGATGTTGATTCCTTTCCGGAGTAGCTCTCCGCTTGGCCGGTCACGGGATCGATGAGGATATAGCCCTCATCGTCGGGACCTCTGTGTTTGACGAGGTCTGTCATTTCCCGCAGGACATTCAGGTCTATGATATCTTTATGGTCTAAACGGCAGATACCGCTGATTCCGCACATGTGTTTCTCCTTATGCCCTATTCAGTAAGGAATGGATTCTACGTCAAGGTAATTTCTGTTTCCTTTACTCCGGACAGCTGGTGGAGAAGGGCTTTGCGGGTGATGATCACGAATTTGTTGACAGCAAATCAGGGTCATCCAAACTTGGTGCATAATAAATACGCTAAATGGAGTCGTCATGAAAACTGTCAGATTTGCCCGGATCCACTGCAACCGGGAAGCTCTGTATTCAGTGATGGGAAACGTACACCCCACCTGGATCGACGACGAGGAGGTATTGCTACAGCTTTCTGCATTTAGCGCAACATTGACACCGCGCATCTCACCCGCCTGATCCGCACAGTGGATCGCCAACCCCATCTCGGCTCAGCTTATCAGGCTCAGTTGAAAGGGATCCAGTCCCAAACAAATAAATAATCCATGCGAGGTGAAATATGCAAGCACTTGGAAGACAAATACTCGTAGAATTCTACGATTGCGATACAGAAATACTCAAGGATGAACAAGCCATCCGCACAGCTATGATCGAAGCCTGTCTTATCGGCAAGGCGACTGTCGTCACCGATACCTTTCATTCTTTTAGCCCCTTTGGCGTCAGCGGAGTCGTCGTCATCGCCGAATCCCATGTCGCGATCCATACCTGGCCTGAATATGGCTTTGCCGCGGTGGATATCTTTACCTGTGGTGAGACGATCGCTCCCTGGGATCTGTTCCATCATTTGAATAAAGCCCTGGGCTGCAAACATCATAGCAATATGGAGCTCAAGCGCGGCTTGTTCGATACAGTGGATGAGCCCCTGAGACACAAGCCGGAAGAGGCAATATGAACTGGCATATAGATTATCATAGTCCCCACCGGGGTTTGACCTTTGAGATCGAACGTACCCTTTACACAGAAACCAGTCCTTATCAGCGGATCGACATCGTCCAGACTCCCGAATTCGGCAAAGTAATGCTTTTGGACGGGGTTCTTATGCTGACTGAGAAGGACGAATTCGTCTATCACGAGATGCTGGCGCATCCGGCTCTTTTTACCCATCCACACCCAGAAAGAGTACTCATCATAGGTGGTGGAGACTGCGGAACTCTTACCAGGGTTCTATATCATCAGCGGGTGAAGGAAGTCGTTCAAGTCGAGCTGGATGAGATGGTCACCCGTGTCTCGAAGGAGTTCTTCCCTGATCTTACTATCTCAACGCAGGATCCTCGCGCGACACTGGTCTTTGGTGACGGGATAGAATACCTGAAGTACTGCGAGGGTGGGTTTGACGTGATCCTGATAGATTCGACAGATCCCGTAGGAGCGGCTGAAGGTTTATTCCGAAAACCCTTCTTTGCGGATTGTCACAGAGCCCTGGCACAGGATGGTTTGCTATGTCTGCAGTCGGAAAGCCCCTGGATCGAATCGCTCAGACCGGTGATAAGCAAGGTCAATGCAGACCTGAAGAGCCTTTTCCCAATAGTTCGGGCATACACAGCTGCCGTTCAGACTTATCAGGCAGGTCTGTGGTTGTTTCAGCTCGCTTCCAAGGTTTCTGACCCCCTGCGGGTGCAAACGATTCCTGGTGAACTAACCACCCGATACTATAATTCCGGTATCCACCACGCTGCTTTTGTCTTGCCTATCTTTGTCCGGGATCTGGTCAATTCCTAATGCGCTATCCCTTTGAACACATTGATCGAGAAATAGACAGCTCCGAGTAGGATCACCGACATCATTGCAAGCTGCGGAACACCCACTTCGAATCCCAGAGACCGCATATAGACGAACTTAGCAAGTAATGCTGCCATCAACAACGAAAGCAGTACGAGATAGACCGACGCGAAGAGATAACCCCAGGGGCTTTTCTTAAGCAGCAGCACGCCCGAGACGAAACCGAAGGGAAGGAAATACGCCAGATCCATTGCCTGAACGATCAGGGTCGTAAAGTGATAGAGTTCTTTGGGATATCGTCCATATAGAATCGACGGAAGAATTATAGAAAGCCATAGTCCACCGACAAATATAGTTGTCAGGATCAAAAACCAGCCGGCTGACTTGCGGGGGATACGATCCAGAAATGCAGATTTGACCCGCTTGGGCGGAAGATGCAGGATAACCAGCAGAAAGGCATTCAGCGACAGCCCTGCCAGGATCACATAGATCAGGAAGAGGTCATTGTACATACACATCGCCATCCAGAACAGGTAGGTCAGCATAAAGTAGGCAAGTACTCCGGCAAGGAACAACCGGTCACGAATACTCTCATTCTGGGCTTTGATCAGAGCGTAGAGAAGTAAGGGAATGCCAATGAACAACGTCACATAATCCTGTGCAATACCCTGAGGAGCGACATCATTGGGCATATCACGGTAGATACCCCTCCCGTAAACTGAGACTGTGGTATTCCTGACGCTTTTTATTTGGGTTTCGCCATTTCCATTCTGGGAGAATATCCCCATGATAGCGGAAAACTCCGCCAACAGCACCAGGATCAATGATATGGTCAGGATAGTTTTGTATTGTGGCATCAATATCTCCTAAGAATCTGTGGGGCTTATCCATTACGGCGGGTAAGCCCCACTATAGAATCCAGTGGATCACGGCTGTTCAGAGCCGGATTCACTATGTTACGGCTATTTTTGCGGTAGAGTCCGAGGGTCGATCTTACTGTGTGTATTCAGGGCTTTGATGCTCCAGCCCTTGGCTGCGTCATAGTGAAGCGTCGTCACATTCCAGATGTCGCCTGTATCGCCCAATGAACCGTAATAGGTTACTGGGTTTTGATTGGAGTTCTCATCTTTGCGAATGACGACCACGCAGTTCGAGGGAATAGCTATACTGGTATTGTGGTCGCTGTAATAGTGAACCTGCACGAAGTAATCACCGGGGATGATATTCGTCGTGGTGATGTTCTCAGGACCATAACCATTAGTATCGTCGAAGTCCAGAGTCAGACCGGAAGCAGTCTCACTATTGGCGTAATAGCATTTCTCACCGTTGGGATCAGTGATCCAGAAGTCAACGTCCGTGCCATCCGTATCCCAGGTCAGAGTTGCCCTGAGAGCCACAGGAGGAACGTGTGATGTGAAGTTCATCGTATCATATTCCGTCAGAGCGCCGGATACGGCTATGACTTTCACGACATGGCTGACTTCTTCGTCCGTACCCGTGAGGGCGATATCCTGATAGAATTCACCGTTATCGAGGTTAAGGTCAAAGGTTTGATCAGGATCGTTATCCAGGATCATCAGCGCTGTCTGAAGCTGAGGATTGGCAACCTTGCCGGATATCTCCAGAACACGATCCGTGACCGGGCTATCCACTTCGTCGATCAGGACATAGAAGTCCACGGGGAATGCCTGGCGGAGGAATATCTGCACCGGTATCTGGGACTGATTGACCGTCAGGAAGTTATATTGGATCTCGCCTTCAGCCGCTGAGAAATCAGCGGGGATCACTATAGGGATATTGACTTGTTTGGTCTCATTAGGGGTAAATACAACCGCTCCGGCAGTCATATTGGTCGTGATACCGCCCAAGCCTGTTGCGGATTGAGTTCCCGTCATGGTCACCGTGCTGGTATTGGTAATAGCGAGGTTCAACGTGGCTGATTCACCTGGATTGAGCTTGGTATCGGTGAAACTCTCGGAGACGATCTGCCAGCTGTCGATCACGAGCCTGCCGCCCAGAGAGGTCACGACTATGCTCTGTGATTTGGTGATCCCGGCGCTATCCGTGATCGTCACTTGAATCGTATATTCCTTTTCTTCGGTGGGTTTGAAGGACATATCCACTCCGTTCTGAACCAGATTGGTATAGGTGCCACCGGTGATCGTCCAGTTGAAGGAAAGGTTTCTGCCCATGGTGCTGACGCAGGAGACGTGCGCGTGGATCACTTGTCCGACTGTTATCGAACCTTCGTCCACGGTTAACCCCTGGATCACGATCTGGTTTTCAGATAGCTTGAGCAGGCTTGCCATAGCGGATTGAACCTGTCCCTGAACCACCTGAAGATTCTCTTTTACGTCCCGGATAAAGCCGTCAGCCACAGCAATTATATCATAACCACCCGCGGGAAGCGGCTGAGTCAAGGCCTGAGGAGCATTCATGATCACCGTTATCCGTGGATCGGAATCCGGCATATTACGCTTCGAGATGATCATCGTCTTTCCCGTGGTGATAGGCGGATTGCCTGTTCCGGACTGATTGATCGTGTGATTGACGGTTCCCGCTGACGCGGAAGTCTGCCCTTCACTCATATGTTGCAGGAGAACTTCATTCGTCCATTCGCCGACATCACCGCCATAGGCATCGCCAACGATCTTGACGCCGGTTTCGCCCAGTTCCTTGGCAGTCGCGGCAGTTCTGGCTCTTTCCGCCTCATCCCAATACATCACGTCTCTGCGGATATTCATCTTCAGCGGGTCTTCATCGCTCAGGTTCATATAGGAATTGAGCTTATCCTGGACAGTGGTTCCCGGAAGCTGATCGAGCGGGATCATCCCTTCCTGGGAGTTATTCTCCAGAATGGAAGTGCGTATGGATAGGTCACGATCGGCATTGTGCTTCTGCATCGTTTCCGCGAAGGAGGAGACGATCGGGATTCCCGATTCAGGATCGTTCAGAACCTGACGCAGACTCTTTCTTCCGGTCAGAACCCTGACTCCGCTACGCACGAGATGCCCTGCTCCGACGACGGTATCAGCGGCTTTGTTATAGATGCCTTTGGCGATGCTACCCAGGATACCTTTGTCGTCACCGTAGGGGACTATGGCGTTCTCAGCGGAGGCAAGAGTTTCAAAGTACTCTCCCGCTTGTTCACTTTTGGTGACATAGGTGTCCGCGAAGTTCTCGATCTCGGAGATGGCGTCTTTGCCTGAACGGGTGTTCAGACCCAAAATAGCAGCCTGCAGAGAGGCCATCGTTCCATCACGCGATTCAAGACTTCCTGTCAGATCGGATTCATATTGCCAGTATTCGGCAAACGCTTGTTGCGTCGTTATCTGTTGGGGTTTGTCATCGTCACAGGCGGCTAAAAACACCAGCACTAACGCGATAATGATGAAAAACTTCGGTGCGAGTCTCATATGGTACTCCTTTGAATCTTTCTTCTACAAATACGATATTGAGTATAGTCGGACTGTCAAGCAAAATCTCTCCACATCAGAACTGACACAAAAAAACCTCAAAAATCCCTCAAAGATCCACTATAAACATCTCTGATCTTCCACTTGTCTTTCCCTAATCATTCCCTAATCCGATTAGGGAATGATTAGGGAATGATTAGGGGATCATTAGAGATGTGTCCCATCGAGCTCCAGGTTAGAAGAGGTGATTTTCGGGGTGGAGAGAGCCGGTTCACAAGCTTTGGATCGAGGTTTGAAGGCACTCCCTAGCAGAATCCGTAATGATTGATCTAGTATATATTATCCAAAAGTCACTGAATTGTGGCATAGCATCCACATAATCATCATATTCTCATCCATCTGGGGCATATATATGTTGACACCGGTCAGGGACTTACGCATACTTGAGGGAGAGAAAGTGAGGTAATTATGAATATAAAGAAGGTCATCTTGTTTGCGTTCGTTCTGATCCTGGCAGTGGGTCTGCATGCTTCACGTAAAGCTCTGATCATCGGCAATTCTGCCTACACCGATGCTCCA
>Ga0116171_10000937_pt1 | contig 30095 bp, 25 predicted proteins | sample AD_JPNHW2_MetaG_FD_89798 | JGI IMG/M metagenome (GOLD analysis project Ga0116171, IMG submission 89798) | Active sludge microbial communities of municipal wastewater-treating anaerobic digesters from Japan - AD_JPNHW2_MetaG | ecosystem: Engineered > Bioreactor > Anaerobic > Digestate | place...
CAGCGGCGTGGCCTGCCACGAGATCGGCACCGCACCGGCAGAAGTCGAGGTCCAGGACCGCGTGGTTGCGGTGCGCCGGGCTGCCGTAGCAGTAGACGCAGCTCTGGCCGCAGGCGTTGGTGACGGTGATCGAGACTTGGGTGGGCGCGAACGTCCGCTCCGGGAGCTCGGCGGGTGGCGATCCGTCGGGAAGGCTCCTGAACCGTGCCGCGGCGCGGGCGTCGGTGCGCAGGGCGAGACGCGAGGCGGGGGCGAAGACGATCCAGTCGGCGCCGTCGGGGAACACGAGGCACTCAGGCGCACGCACGCCGGGCCTCCTCCTCGTCGATCGCCACGCGGTCTGCCTCGTCTGGTAGGTGGAGCTGCTCCAGGAGCTTCCAGACCGTCAGGTGCCGCGTGACCAGGCACCGCCAGTCCGGTGCGTCGGTGCATTCTGCCGGGCTCTGAAACAGCCGGCAGCCTGCGGCGCAGTGCCATCGGCAGAAACAGGTCAGACATCTGGGTGGCAGGTGGGTGGCCAGGGCCCGGGCCCGGGCGACGGCCCGGTCGTCCAGGTGGACGCGGCCAGACTCGTCGATGTGGCCGAAGGCGAGGCCGCTGGCGTGAGGCGAGGCGCCGTGGTTGATGGTGTAGCACGGAGACAGGGTGCCGTCCGGGGCGACCACGAGGTTGTCGTCCGAGACACCGCACAGCGACATGGTCGGCCGGCCCGGGCGGGCCGACGACAGCGCCATGTCGACGCCGTGCTGCCGGGCGCGGGCGCCGGCGGCGACGAACGCCCGCACGAACCGGTTGGAGTCCGGGGCCGACAGCCCCCGCTCCCGGCAACGGCCGACCTCGAGCACCGGCTCGACATCGAGGAAGGCCGGTTGAAACTCCCGGCACAGGTACTCCGCGGTCTCGGGCAGCCGTTCGACTGCGGCGGTGTCCACCGTGCAGCGGAGGGCGAACGGCAGGCTGTGCTCCTGGAAGATCCGAAGCGTCCGCACCACCCTCGCGTGGGTCGCCCGTCCTTCCGCTCCTGGACGCGTCCGGTCGTGGATCTCGGCCGGTCCGTCCATCGACACCTGGGCGAACGCCAGGTGGCGCGCGGCCCACCGGGCGTGAGCCGCAGGGAGGACACCGCTGGTCGCGCAGGCCGCCCACGCCGGGATGCCGAGCCGATCCGCATGGCTCCGCAAGGTGCGCTGCGCCAGCCGCACGCGCTCGAAGGCGAGCAGCGGCTCCCCGCCGAAGTAGTACGCCACCAGGGAGCGAAAGCCCTCGCGCGCCGCGACCCCGGCGTAGAGATCCACGGCGGCAACACACACCGCGGCGGACATCACGGCCCGGAATGGCGCCGGCACCGCCGGCGCGCAGTACTGGCACTCGAGATGGCAATCGTTGGTCGGCAACACCCCGAGTTGACGAGGCGCGAATGGACCGGTGCGGGGCCGGGGCGGCGTCGTCGGTCGGTCCGCGAGCCGGGAGACGAGAGCCGCCACAAGGGGGGACGTGGCAGCCTCGAGCTCCCCGCGCTGGAGCCGCTCGATCTCGGTGGCCGCCGTGCCGTTGACCAGGGCCGCGAAACCCTGCAGAGGCGCATAGACGAGCGTCTTCCCGTGGTGCGGGACCCGGTGGACCTGCGCTAGATCGCGGTGCACGCCTCTCCCTTCACCGCCTGGACCAACAGGGCGTGCGTGATGCTCTGGTTCATGCGGCAGCGGGCGCTTCCCGCCTGGAAGTCGAAGCTCTCGGTGCTGCCCTTGACCGGGCAGTCCCCGGCGCACGACCACTTGGCGAAGCAGCGGGCGCACAGCGGTTTCTGAAGCACGTTGAGGCCGCGCAGGCGGGCGAGCCTCTCGGCGTCGATGGCGAAGGCACCGCGGTCGGGGTCCCAGCGCCCGAAGAAGAACCACTCGGCGTGCGGGCTCGAACGGTCGCACACCTCGAAGCACGCGGTCACATCGCCTTCGGGCGTGACGTTGAAGGCGTCCTGGGCGCACCCGCAGAACGACAGGAAGGCGCCCCCCAGCCGCGCCGCCGAGTAGCGCAGCCGCACGCCGAGGGTCGCTGCCCGCTCCATCGCGGCGATGAAGCCGGTGGCGAAGGCGTCGGCGTCGAGGGGCTCGCCCGCCCGAGCAGCGCGCCGGCCGCGCGCGAACACCGGCTCGAAATGCAGGAGCTGACAGCCGGTTCGCGCCGCGAGGATCTCGACCAGCTCGGCCTGCCGGTGGACAGTGGCCTCGGTAATGGTGGCCCGGACGACGAGCGATGTCTTGTGTCCTCGGAGGGTGTCGACGAAGCGCATGACCGCATCGAAGCTACCGGCTCCCCCGGCTCGTGGCCGCTGGTGGTCCTGAGCCTCGGCGTCGCCGTCCAGGGACAGGGTCACGGTCGGGAAGGTGGTCGCCACGAACTCCGCCTGCTCCTCGTTCATGACCCCGTTGGTCGCGAGACCGAGGTTCAGGTTCCCGGGGCTGCCTGCCGCCGAGCGCGCGTGGGCGACGGCACCCGCCAGCGAGTCCCAGGCGACGGTCGGCTCGCCACCGCCGTGAAAACCGACCGCGGCGGGCCGGCCGGCGCGCCGCGCGTTGCGTACCACCAGGTCGATGGCGCTCCGCCAGATTTCCTCGGGCATGGTTCGCACGGCGACGTCGCCAGCCTCGGCGTAGTACTAGGTGCCGCGCAGGTTGCAGGCCGAGGTCAGGAAGAGGGTGACGGCGGTCGGGTGGTAGTGGCGGTCGGCCGGCAGAGGGACCGGCGCCACTGGTGAGTCGAGCCAGCGCAAGCCGCCCAGACGTTTCACTAGCTCGGGGTCCACGGCCGTCGCATCCCCGGACGCCAGGTAGGTCTTGAGCTGCCGTACGGAGGCGGCGTTGACGCGGAGCACCCGGCCGGCGAGGGGAGCGTAAACGAGATAGCCGCCGTCGTGCGGTAGCGCAAAGACGTCGCGGTGAGAAGATGCCGGCATGGCTAGCCGCGTAGCTTGAGGTGGTAGCAGCCGCCGGCCGGGGGGCGGATGAGGTCGCCCAGCGGCACCACCGTGGCGCTCTGGGCGACGATCCCGAGTTCCAGCAGGCGGGCGAGGAAGGAGAGGGACTCCGCGGCGGGACGCCCGGTGGTCGCGGCGTACCTGGAGGCGAGCTCGGCACGGTCACGCGTGCCGTCGCACAGCTCCCAGACGGCGCGACCCCGCGCGTTGAGCCGGTAGCCCACCAGCTCTGCGCCGGGCTTCTGGGTCCAGACCACCAGGCCGCCACCGGCGCTGGCCCTGGCCAGGAAACCGGGGTTGTGGCTGGGCTCATCCGGAAGCCGCACCGGCCGTGGCCGCTCCACCAGGGTCTCGGCGCCCGCCGTCGGTCCCAAGACGAGGACGCCTCCGGCCGCCGCCGCGGTGATGGCGAGGAGCTCCCGCCGCGAGAGCCTGCTGATGTGGGGCCGTTGGGTCATGGGCTCGACCATCTTCGCCTCCCTGCTACTCAGGCCACCAGGAGCTCGATCGAGTGGCTCTGCCGGCCGACGAACTCGAGGGCCTCCACGACCAGCTCGAGACCGGTCGCCCGGATGCTGTCCAGCATCAGGAGGCTGAGCTTGGGGTGGTGCCCCTGGCGGCGGAGCTCGACCCGCTGGGCGCGCAGGAACGGCACGAGAAAGCCCTTCACCCCCGAGTACAGGGCCGCGCCGGTGCCGTCGATCACCCCCGCCACCGAGCCGGTGAGGACCAGGTGTGGCCCGCCGTCGATGCACGACGGGGCACAGGCGCGGCACAGAAGGACGGCCTGGCGCACGTTGGCGTCGAGGAGTGTCTCCACCGCGGTGTCGTCCATCGCCCACAGTGGTGTGGCGATCCCCGCTCCGATCGCCGACCAGATGACATCGGGGTCGAGCTCGCGCACGAGCGCCTTGAGCCGTGCCTGGCCGTCCAGGCTGGCGAGATCCAGCGCCTCGAGGGGGAACACCTTTTCGGCCGACGCCTTGGCGGCGTCCCGACAGAGGCCGTGCACCCGGTGACCGCGCGCGACCAGCGCCAGGGCCGCGGCGTGTCCGATCCCGTCACCACGCCCGTGCGTGGCCCCAAGGACAAGGAAACGCATCGATTCGGAGTGCCCAACCGACACCGCGTGCCCCCCGATTTGCGGATTTGCCACCGACTCGACTCTGCGCCTGGTGTGAGGAAGTGTCAAGATCCTGCGGCGACAGACCCTGCGACCGGGTCAAAGCCATGACAGGAGCGCTGTTGGCGACGCACCTCGTAGAGCAGTACGGCGGCGGCGCTGGCAACGTTGAGGGAGTCGACACCCGGGGGCATCGGGATGGCGGCGGCCAGGTCGCAGGCGGCTTCGACCTCGGGGCGGAGGCCATACCCCTCGTGGCCCAGGACGACGCAGCACGCGCCACCCAGGTCGCACTCCCAGACCGGCCGACCGGTCGGTGTCGCCGCGATGAGCTTGAAGCCCTGCTCTCGGAGCACGTGAAGGCTGGTCCGGAGGCTTTCGACGCCGGGCAGGGCGAGGCGAAAGACCGTCCCCATGGAGTTGCGCACGGCGCGACGCAGCCAGGGGCTGGCACCGGTCTCACCGACCAGCACGGCGGCGGCCTCGAACGAGGCGGCGGTGCGCAGGATGACCCCGACATTCTCCGGGTTGGTGACGCCGTCCAGAGCCACGGCCAGGCGGGGTTGGGGCGCGGCGTCCAGCGCGGCGTCCAGAGCGGGGCTTGGGGGGACCTGGCCGACGGCCATGACGCCCTGGTGAAGGCGAAAGCCCACCAGCTCGGCAAGCGCGGCCTCGGGCGCGACGAAGACGGCGATCGTCTCCGTTCTGGCGGTCAGCTCGGGCTGCAGAGCTCGGAGCCACGTCGGCGACAGCAGGACGGACACGACCGGCAGCGGGCTTTCCAGCAGGCGCCGCACGACGTGCCCGCCCTCGGCCACGAAGATCCCCTGACGCTCGTGCTCGACCGGCCGCCGCATGGTCCGGTAGGGTGCCAGCGCGGTGGCGTCGAGTTTGGTGATGGACTCGATGCGCAGCACGACCAGGGATTATCGCTCAGTCGCGGCGCTGGTCGCTCCTTGCTATCCTCGCGGCGCGGCAGCTCGCCGCTGGGGGACACGTGAACAGCTTCTTCGCGGGCGCACAACGGATCGGGGCTCGGCCTGGCGGGATGACCCTCGCGGCCCTGGCGCTGCTCGTCTCCGGCACTGGGGCGCTGGCCGGCTCGGCCCGGAAGGTCCCGGAAGGCGCGCTCGCTCAGGCGCAGCACCGGTACGCGCGGGTTGCGGCCGCCCGCGCCCATCAGGGGGCACCGCTGGATCGGTTGTTCGAGAAGGCTGGCGTGCCCTACCCGGCGCCCCTGGTGGTGCAGGTCTTCAAGGAGGAAGGGGTGCTCGAGCTGTGGGCCGCCCCGGAGCCGGCCGGGCCGTATCGCAGGGTCGTCGCGTGGCCGCTCACCGGCTACAGCGGCGACCTCGGCCCGAAGAGACGGCGCGGCGACCGACAGATCCCGGAGGGCTTCTATCGCATCGACGGGTTCAACGGGGCAAGCCGCTATCACCTCTCCTTGCACATCGACTACCCCAACCGGGCCGACCGCTTCTTCGCGCACGAGCGGCATCCCGGCAACAACATCTTCATCCACGGCAACGAGCTGACCAACGGCTGCATCCCGATCGGGGACCATGCAATCGAGCAGCTCTACGTGGCGGTGCTGGACAGCCGCGATGCCGGATTCGAGGTGCCGGCTCACCTCTTCCCATGCCGTTTCGACACCCCCGTGTGTGCCCGCCGCCTGCGTGCCGACAGCCGCCACAACCCGAAGCTGGCGGCGTTCTGGACCAACCTCGAGGAGGGCTTCCGCTGGTTCTCGACGACGGCGACCCGGCCGGTCATCACCGTGGACGTGACCGGCCGGTATGGGTTCGCCGCTCCGGACAGGGTCGCCGTCGAGGCTCCGGCGCCGGTTGCTCCGTCGGAGCCCGCCGGCCGGGTGCCCTGAGGTGCGTCTTCCGGCCGCGACAGGCTGGGGCATTCTTCGGCGGCGCTACAAACGCTTCCTTGCCGACGTCGAGCTGCCTGGCGGGGAGGTGGTGGTCGCCCACGTCCCGAACCCGGGTGCGATGCGAGGCTGTGCCGCTCCCGGAAGCCCGTGTCTGCTGTCGCCGGCCCCGGCCGCGCACCGCACGCTGGCCTGGACGCTCGAGGTCGTCGTCGACGGGGGCATCCCGGTCGGGGTCAACACGGGTCGGGCCAACGGACTGGTCGCCGAGGCCCTGCGCTCGGGCGTGCTGGCGGTGCCCGGGCTCGCGCCCGGCTGGCAGACCCGCCGGGAGGTTCGGCTGGGTGCACACTCGCGGGCTGACTTCTGTCTGGAGGACGGTGGAACGCCCTACTGGGTGGAGGTCAAGAGCGTGAGCTGGGCCGTGGACGGCGTGGCGCGCTTCCCCGATGCCGTGACTGCCCGCGGGGCTCGCCACATGGCCGAGCTGGCGGCGCGGGCGGAGCTCGGAGACCGCGCTGCCGTGGTGTTCCTGGTGCAACGCGGTGATGCCCGGGTCGTGCAGGCAGCCTCGGAGATTGACGCCGCCTACGCGAGGGCACTGGCAGCGGCGCGGGCCGCCGGTGTCCTCGCGCTCGCGGTCCAGGTCGCCATCGGATCCCACGCCCTCGTGCCCTGGCGGGTGGTGCCGGTCCAAGTCTAGAAGCCCTGTCGGAGAAAGCGGAGCTTCCCATTTCCCCACAGGCTGCCAGTCCAACTCAGGGGGCACGGTGGAGCGGCTCTCGAAGCGGGTCGTGGCGTTTTGCCTGTGACCTGACAGGCGTGTAAGCTCACGCCCATGAGCCAGGTCCAGACGCTGTTCAGCCAGGTGCCGCCGGAGGCGTTCCGCATCCTCTTGGTCCTTGGCCTCTCGTTCCTGCTCGGCCTCGAGCGGGAGGGACGGAAAGCGCACGCCGGACACTACATCTTCGGGGGCGTGCGCACCTTCCCCCTGATCGGTTTGTTGGGCTATGGCACGGCGCTGCTGGCCGGGCCACAGCTCGTGCCGGTGGCGCTGGGCCTGCTCGCGGTTGCAGCCTTCATGGTTGTGTCCTACCGGCACAAGCTCGAGACGGCCGAGGACGCCGGGGTCACGACCGAGATCACCGGCCTCCTCACCTATGTGCTGGGGGCGCTCGTTCACTCCGGCGACTACTGGATCGCCACCACGATCGTCGTGGTGACGATGCTGCTGCTCGAGCTGAAGGTCTGGCTGGAGAGCCTCTCGGAGCGGATCTCCTCGGAGGAGGTCGAGACGTTCACGAAGTTCCTGCTCCTCACCGCGGTGATCCTGCCAGCCGTGCCCAACCAGGACTTCGGGACGTTCCACCTCAACCCCTTCAGGACCTGGCTGGTGGTCGTGGCGGTGAGCGGCATCTCCTACGGTTCCTATGTGCTACAGCGGGTGACCCGCGAGCGCGGTGGGATCGTCCTGGCGGCCATCCTGGGCGGGGCCTACTCATCCACGGTGATGACCGTGGTCCTGGCGAGGCGGGCCAAACGAGAGGATCGCCCGCACCTTTTCTCCGGTTGCATGCTCATGGCCTCGGGGATGATGTTCCTGCGCCTCGTACTGCTCTTGGCTTTCTTCAACGACGCTCTCATGCGGATGCTCGCCCAGCGGTTTGTGGTCCTGGGGCTGGTGACGCTCCTGGGGGGCCTGTGGTGGGCCCGGCGTCCCGACGCCAACGCCAACGCCAACGAGCCGGCGCGGGAGTACCAGGCCAGAAACCCCCTTGAGCTACGCTCGGCGTTTGCCTTCGCCGGCATCTTCGTGGTGCTGGTCGTGGTCACGACGCTGGTGCTCCGTCATTTCGGCAGCCTGGGGATGTATGCCCTGGCGGTGGTCATGGGCGCCGCGGACGTGGATCCCTTCATCATGGGCCTGACCCAGTCGGCGGGCCTCACCACGCCCCTTGCAGCGGCGGCGTCGGCCGTGCTGCTCACCACGGCCTCGAATAACGCTCTCAAGGGAGTCTACGCGTTCGTCTTCGCCGACCGCCGCACCGGCCTGCAGGGCCTGGTCGGGTTACTGCTGCTGGCGTTCGCGGGGGTGGCGCTGATGCTCCTGTGAGCTTGCGGAGCACCGGCACCTGGCCGGGGGAACCCCCGGTCCCGGCGCCATGGATTGCCCGACGAGCACCTGGTGCGCATGAAGCCGGAGAGGCCGGAGAGTTGCGGGGTGGGAAGCCGCGGGGGCTCCCACTCACGCCGAGACTGGTATCCTCGTTGGGTGAGCTCCCGGCACTGGTTGGTGGTCGGCGCGGTGATGGGGCAGCCCTCGCAATGTGGACCGTCGGCGAGGCCAGCGGTCAGCAACCGCAAGCCCCGGGCCCGGCGTCGTCGGTGACGCCGAACAAGTGGGTCGACCGCTGGTACGAGCGCATCACGCACTTCTTCAATCGGACGGTGCAGTCGGTCGACAACTTCTTTGCGCAGTACGACCCCGTGGAGCCCCAGGAGGAGTCCCAGCTCCGGGTCGGCCTGTTCCTCGACCACGACCGCTGGCACACTCAGGGTGATCCCCTGGTCTCGGCCGAGGTCCAGATGCCGAACCTCGAGCGCCGCATGAGGCTCTATGTCCAGAACATCTCGGAGACCGTGCTGCCATCCACCGCGCCGGAACGGGAGAAGGGCCTCACGTTCGGGTCTCGAGGGGACCTGTTCCGCGGTGGGCGGTTCATTTTCACCCACAACCTCGGCGTGCGCTTCTCCGGGAATGTCAGCCTCTTCGCCCAGGTGGCGGGCTACTACCGGTGGTACTGGGGGCACTGGGATGGAATCGCCAGCCAGTCGGTCTTCTGGACCAGGAACGACCACATCGGCAGCCTTTCGCGGGTGGTGCTCGACCGCAAGCTCCACTCCAGCGTCTACCTGCGTCTTCAGAGTGCGCTCAAGCACACCCAGACGGAGGACGTCTGGCGGACCTCCCAGGTCGGCCGGGTAGCGTGGATCGTCAGGGAGAAGGAGCAGTACCTCATCGGGTCGGTGGCGATGCTGGGGAAGGGCAGGCTGGTCGACGAGTACCGCACCGACCTCACCTACCGGGCGAGGTTCTGGCGCCCCTGGATCTTCGCCGAGGTGACGCCGTTCCTGTCCTGGGAGCGGGATCGCGGCTTCCAGCGCAACCCGGGCTTCCGCATCGGCCTCGATCTCTTCTTCGGCGGCGTCCCAAGGCTGTGACGGGTGGAAAGCCGCTGCTCGAGACGCCGCGGTTCGACCGCCGACGCCTCGGTTGTTCACGCTGCCCGGACCCCAACGAACCGGACCGCCAGTGGGCGCGCCAGGTTGCTGCCATTTCCCTTAATCTGGGTGGTGAAAAGCTACCTGTCCCTGCGCTCGATCGAGATGTCGACGCCACCGGCGCGCTTTGCGTCGAGCTCGATGGCGACGGTCGATGTGCCCTTGACGAGCTTCCACTCTGCCTCGTCGGGCCTGTCCTTGCTCCCAGCCACCTGCCATCCCCCGGCCGTGATGGCGCCGGCGTAGAACGTCTTGACGGCGGCGAGGGTGTCGGCGGAGTGCAGCTTGACGCTCTCGACCTTCGCAAAGCCGTCCTTCCTGGTGGTCTGCTTGCGCTCGATCTGCACGGCACCGTGGTAGGCCGGAACCTCGGCGACGGCCTCGGCGACGGGCGGTGCGACGGCAGTGGCCACGGCCGCGGCGGGCTCGGGCGGCTGGGCCGCGACCACCGCCGGAGATGGTGGTGGGGTCTGCCGGCGGCACCCTGTGGCAACGATCAGGACGAGGATCACAGCGACCCAAGTTGCGACCTTCATCATTCCTCCCAGGTACCGGGAACGCTGGCCGCTCGCCCCGGCACGCCATGTCTTGGACCCTCGGGACCTCGGCGCTATTATTCCACACAGTGCAAGCGATGGCGCTCAGATTGGCGAGTTGCCCGGCGCGGGTGGTGCCCGACGGGCGGGCCGTAGCGAGGTGAGACATGGCGGACGACACGTACACTCGACCCGAGCTGGCGACCCCCGAGCTGGAAGCGGAGGCGGCAGGGTTCTTCGAGGACCTGCAGCGCGCCCAGACCGCCGGTCTGAAGGAGGTGGAGCGCCCGCTCGGCGGCGCGATGTTTGGGCTCGTCCTCCCGCCCCTGGGGGAGGGCGATCGAGGCATGGTGTATCGGCTCCATTCCTGGTCGCTGACGCTCCCCCACGCCCATGGCGCGTTGTGTCTCAAGGTGGCCAAGCAGCAACCGGTGTGCCGCGAGCGGCTGCTCGAGGAGCAGATGACCACCTCGTTCTTCCTGGCGGAAGGGATCGCTGTCCCGCGCATCCACTACATGGACCCCATGGGGCGGTTCGCCCTCAAGGACCTCATCGAGGGCGAGTCGGTGACCAGCCTGTACCTGCGTTTCGGGACCCTGACAGTGCGCACCCAGAGCCTGATCCTGGAAGGGCTCGAGGAGTTCCTGACGCGCCTGCTCGACCTCTTCCGCAAGCGCCCGGATTGCCAGGTCTCGATCAGCCCCAACAACATCTACGTCCTCACCGAGGGAGGGCGATTCTCCGACCCGGCGCAGTTCGTGCTCATCGACCCCGGCACGACGCTCAAGAAAAGCTACGAGGGGTTCACCTTCCAGAGCTACTGGAACGAGGTGCTTCCCGACCGCGTGCGCAAGTACCAGCGCACCGGGTACCTGCAGTGGCTGGTGCCCAAGGAGGTGACGCAGTCCGAACGCGACGAGGCCAAGGACTTCGAGATCTTCTCCGACCTCAAGCCCTCGGAGGTATTCCTCATCCTCAAGGTCGCCCGCACCATCGAGTTTGACGCCGAGGAGGTGATCTTCACCGAAGGCTCGATCGGCGAGAGGTTCTACCTCGTGCTGGAGGGCGAGGTCGAGTTGCGGCGGGGTCACTTCACGAAGCCGGGCTCCTTCAACGTGCGGATCAAGCACGGGTCGGTGCTCGGTGAGATGGCCTTCCTGCTCCACGCGCCCCGCTCGATGACGGCGGTCGCCGCCAAGCCCTGCAAGCTCATCGAGATCGACCGGGAGCGTTTCGACGAGCTACTGGAGGCCAACCTCACGGCGCCCTACAAGCTCATCCGCAATATCGCGATCGCCCTCGCCGAGCGTCTGCACGCGCTCGACAGCTCGCATCAGAGGCTCCTCGAGACGCGCGCCGGCGGGGCGCAGTAGGAGGGCAGCGTGACCAAGGAGACGACCCGGCTCTACGAGATCTGCCCCCGCTGCGAGGAGGCGATCCTCAAGCGTGTCGAGGTGCCCTACGAGGTGATGGTCGCCGGCTCTCCGATGCGCATTCCCAAGGTGCAGGTGGAGGAATGCCGGGCCTGCGGTTTCCGCTCCCTCTCGGGCAAGGAGGTGCGGCTCTTCGAGGTGCTCTTCGCGCCTCAGTACGCCCATGTCAGCGACCTCGTGCAGGCCCTCAAGTCGGCGGGGTTCTACGGCATGTTCATGCGCGAGCACCGCAGCGAGAGCTGCCTGGGGTTTGGCTCGCGGGAGTACGTTGCCGGCCTCGGGAGCGACCTGCGCGACCTCTACCTCGACAACGAGTCCAGCCATGTCATTGAGGGGCTCGACGAAGGGGTCGAGGCCGTCCCCCTGGAGGTGGCCGAGCGCCGCTACACCGTGAAGCTCCCCAAGATCGGCGAGGGGGAGAACGGCATCGTCTACGACTACGCCGAGAGTGACCGGACCGTCCTGAAGGTCGCGAAGCCGCGCTCCTACAGCCGCGACCACATCCGTCAGGAGTGCGAAATCACCGACTTCTTCGCCAGCCACGGCGTCCCGGTGCCCGGCATCGAGACCTACGACCCCTATGGGAGCTTCGTCGTCAAGGAACGCCTGGCCGGGGTGTCGCTGGCGAAGCTGTACACCTCGATGGGTCCACCGGGCACGCCCCGTCACGAGGCTGCCAAGCGGGCCGTGCGATCGTTCGTGGACTCCCTTCTCGATCTCTTCGTGCGCCACCCCGAGGCGAAGACCTCGGTGAGCCCCAACAACATCTTCGTCATCGAGGGTGGGGATGGTTGCCAGTGCCTGCTCGTCGACACCGGGCCCGCTCCCTTCCACGACTACTCCGGTTTCGACTTCGAGGACTACTGGACGGTGGTCATTCCGAAGAAGATCGAGCAGTACCGCTCGGTGGGGTACCTCTAGCTGGGCCGGAACCGGGGCCGGGGCCGAGATCGGTGCCGGCAGGCCGTCGGGATGACGGGGTACGTTCGGCGCCCCCTGTTCACGACAGCCGGGGTTGTCGTCACCCGGTCGGCGTTCCTCGACAACCGGAGCCGGAAGCGCTAGATTGCGTGTGCACCGTCGACGGGGGCGTACCGGGTTCGACGGGGGACAGTTGGATCGCTGGCAGCGTGCCGTGGTCCGCCGCCACGCTAAACAGGCGGAAACACACACCTGCCAACACTGAGCTGGCACTGGCTGCTTGATCGCAGTCACGTCGTGATCGCCGGTCCCCGCCTGCGGGCCTGATCACGGCGACGACAAAGCGGGCTGGTCTGTCGCTGCGTCCGGGTGCGACAGACGAGACGTACGGGCTGGCTTTCAGGAAGGGGCGCCAGCGCCCGTCCTGACGGCGAGAATAAAACGCCGGCTGCGCACGGAGATACCAGCGGTCCAGGTCCTTCGGACGGGGGTTCGATTCCCCCCGCCTCCACCACCACTCATGGCCCCGTCCCCCCGGCGGGGCTTTCTCCTTCTCAAGGCATCGACTGTGAGGTTCGTCACAGTCACGACATCTCCGGCCGCGAGACGGCTCCGCCCTCTGTTACACTCTGGTCATGCACGCTTTCCAGGGTGTCGGCCGGTCGGCCGCGACCGCCGTGCCAGCCATGACCCCGCTGGCGGATGGAGGAGCACGTTCATGCGCATGACGAAGCCGCGCGAGATCACCGAGAGCTTCCGGCTGGACCGGGTGCTGAAGTCGAGCCGTTCAGGCATCGTCTTTCGGGCCACGGAGCTGGGCAACGGCCGGCCGGCCGCGATCAAGCTCATCGCGCCCTCCTGTCCGGCCGATCTGCACATCTGCCAGGAGCAGTTCCTGGAGGCCATGGAGGCATGGCACGACCTCAGGCCGGCCGCCTTCCCGGAGCTCGTCGATTTCGGTTTCACGCCCGATGGCAGCGCCTTCATGGTGATGGAGCTCGTCGAGGGGGTCGCCCTGGAAAACCTGACAGGACAGGATCCCCGACGACTCCTGGCCCTCCTTCGGACAGCCGCCGGGGGTCTGGCGACCCTGGCCGAGCGGGGCGTGTCCCACGGCAATCTGACTCCGCAGAACCTGCTGGCGCGATCTCTCGCGTCCGGGGAGGGCGCGCTCGTGCTCGGGTTCGGCACCGCCGCCTTTCGAGTCTTCATGGGTGAGCTGACCGGGGCCGTGCTGGCCTCGGATGCGCTCGAGTTCGCCGCCCCGGAGCTGGTGGACCCGCACGCCGGGCTGCCCCGCGCCAATCCCCAGTCGGACATGTACTCCCTCGCTCATGTGGCTTGCCATGTGCTGCAGGCGCGGGTGGTCACGAGCCCGGACGGCCGGGTCAAGCTGGACCTCCCGGTGCCGGTCTCGGCCAGCCTCGGCGACCCGCATGGCTTGCGCGAGCTGCTCGTGAGCGCGCTGCAGCCGCGGTCGGAAGACCGGCCTGGAAGCTGGGCGGAGGTGCTGGCGACGCTGTCGGGGAGTCTGGCCGCCGAGGGTGCGCTGCCGCCGGCTCCTGGCGGCACGCTTTCCCTGAACCTGGGCGAGGCTGGGGGCGCACTTCCGTCCGTCCCGGCCGACGAGTCCGCTGCCCCGCGTGAGCTCACCCAGCAGATGATGGCCGTGCTTGATGACGGCGAGGATGTCCCGCCGGTCGGCGAGGCTCCCGGCAGTGAAGCACCGCCCGTCTCCCCGGAGGCGCCGTGGGCTCGGTCCGAGAGTCATCCCGACGAGCCGGCGCCGCCCCAGCCCGCCGAGCCGATGTCGGGCGCCGAGGCCGAGCGCACCATGGCCGTCCCGATCCATCGTCTGACGGACATTCCCGCGCCCGGTGGCGGGGAGGCGCCGGCCTCGGCGGTCACGCCCGCGGCGGTGCCACCGGTTGGGGTCGAGACCACCCAGCTCATGGGGCCGCCGGTGTTCGTTCCATCGCCGCCGCCCCCCCAGCCGGTCTTCGGTTCGGCCCCGTCTGGCTCTCCGGCGGAGGCGCTCTATGACACCGACAAGGGCAGGGTGGTTGTGCTGCCGCAGCTTCCACCGCCGATTCCCGCCCCCCTGGAGGAGACCGCTCCAGCGGAACCGCTGCCGCGGCCTGCCGTCTCGGAAGACGCCGGGGTGACGCACCTGGCGGAGGCCGTGCTCGAGCCGGGAGAAACGACCCCGCCTCCACTGCCCTCGGCGGCCCCGCTCACCACAGCGCCGGTCCCTGCCGCGGTCGCGACGCGGCGTCGGCGCACTCTCTGGCCGCTGTGGGTGGTTCTGGCGATGCTGCTGCTCGGAGGCGGAGGGGTTGGCCTGCTCTGGTGGCAGAGTCAGCAGGCGGAGCTGGACGCGAGGCGCCGGCATGTGCCGCCGACACCGCGACCGGCGACCCCGATGCCGACCCAGGCGCCGAAGCAGCCTCCCGCCGTGCTGGCGGAGATCCGGGCCATCGAGGAGGCGCTGGCAGCGGGCGACCTCAAGGCGGCACAGCAGGCCCTCGACGGAATCTCGTCCTACGACGAGCAGCAGCTTTCGCCTGCTGATCTCGACCACCTGCAGGGGCTCCGCAGCACCTACGCCGGGTTGCGCGTGAGCACGTTCGGCACCGATCTGGCGCGAGCGCTGCAGACGGGCAACCTCAAGACGGTGCAGCGCATCCTCACCTCGATGAGCCATGAGGAGCAGACCGCCCTGGCCGCCGATCCCAACAAGGCGCAGGCCCTCGAGGAGGCGCGGCGCGCCCTCAACATCCTCAAGCTGGCCCAGACGGCCGAGCGCAGCGGGGCCTGGGCCGACCTCCTGCAGCAGGCGGCGGCCCTGCGTGGAGTCATGCCGAAGGCCGATGCGGCGGCCGAGCTTCGGGAGTCGGCGGCAAAGGGGCTCGAGGCCGAGGCCGCGACCGCGACCGCCGCGGGCAACTATCAGCAGGCGCTCGATCGACTGGGCACCCTCGGCAAGGCGTGGCCTGACCGACCCGGCCTGGCGGCGCGCGTCGAGCGGATCCGGGGCGACCAGGAGGCGGATCAGAAGGCACTTGCCGTGCTCACCCAGGCCGAGCAGAGCGAACGGCAACAGCGGCCCGAGAGCGGCCTGGCGATGCTGCAGGCGTTGCGGCCTCCGGCGCGCCTGGAAGGGCGGGTGGCCGAGCTGCGCCAGCGTCTGCAAGCGCTGCTTCAACAACTGGATGCGCAGCCACCCAAGGTGGAGCTGCAGCGTGGCGCCAAGCTCGAGTTCGACAAGGGCAAGCTGGCGCGCATACCGATGGTGGTCACGGATGACCATGGGGTGAGGTCCGCCAAGCTCTTCGCCCGGGTAGAGGGTGGCGGCAAGTACACCGAGATGAACCTGTCGCACGGTGCTGGCAACGAGTACGCGGCGGAGTTCACCGCGGCGTTCCACCAGAACCAGACGGTGCAGTTCTTCGTCGTCGTCACCGACTTCTCCGAGCAGGTCGGGGTCCTGGGCAGCGCCGACAAGCCACTCCTGCTCAAGCGCAAAAAGGTGCTCGGGATCTTCTGATCCCGGCTTGGACCGGACGCGATGGGCCCGGGATGCTCCGGTCGAAGCCGGTCGGCGATGGATTGTCGTCGCGGCCGCGCATCTTGGACGAGGTGCATGTCAGGGAGCGCCGCAAGTCAGCGCTCCCGTCCCTCGACCCCGCTTCTCAGCGCAGGTGGCGGATGGCGTCGTCGGCGATGGCCTGGGCGGTGGACCGGGCCTCCGCGTCGGAAGGCGCCTCGACCATGATGCGGAGCAACGGCTCGGTTCCCGAGTAGCGGACGAGGACGCGCCCATCGTCTCCCAGACGCTGCTCGTGAGCACGGATCGAGGCTTCGAGGGAGGGTACCTCGGCGAGGGGGCGCCGCGCGCCGACGCGGACGTTGAGCAGCACCTGTGGGAAGTGCTCGAGGCTCGCGAGCTCCTCCAGACTCTGTCCGGCCGCGTGGACAGCGGCGAGGACGTGCGCGGCAGTGAGCAGACCATCTCCGGTGACAGCATGGTGGGCGCAGATGACGTGCCCGGACTGCTCACCGCCCAGGGCCGCTCCTTCTCGCCGCATGGCCTCCCAGACCTCGCGGTCGCCAACTGCGCACCGCACCAGGTGGAGGCCGTGTCGTCGGCAGGCGAGGGCCAGGCCAAGGTTCGACATCACGGTGGCGACCAGGGTTTGCCCGGGGAGCTGTCCAGCGTTCTGGAGGTGGCGAGCCCAGAGGTCCAGGACGTCGTCGCCGTCCAGGACGCGGCCGGTGTGGGTGACGAGGATGGCCCGGTCGGCATCGCCATCCAGGGCCACGCCGGCGTCCGCCCCGCGGGCGACGACCTCGCGCGCCAGCCCCTCGGGATGGAGCGCGCCACATCCGAGGTTGATGTTGGTGCCGTCCGGCGCCGCGTTGAGCACGGTCGTGACGGCCCCCAGGCGGGCGAAAAAGGGCCCGGCCACCTCGGCCGCGGCGCCGTGGGCGGCGTCCACGACGATGTGTAGGCCGGCCAGGGCCCTCTCGGGCAGCGTCGCGACCAGGGTGTCGACATAACGTGCGTGCAGGCCCGGGTCGAGCCGGGCCAGTGGAGCCACCTCGGGCTCGTCGAGGTTGGCATGGATCCGGGCCTCGAGGGCGCGCTCGTCGTCGGCCTGCCACTTCATGCCGTTGCCGGTCACGAGCTTGATGCCGTTGTCGCCGGCTGGATTGTGAGACGCCGAGACGATGATCCCGGTGCCGAAGCCACCGCCCGCCCGCACGAGGTGCGACACGGCCGGGGTGGGCAGGACACCGGCCCAGACCACCTCACCGCCCGCGGCCTGAAACGCCCCTCCGACCCACGCCGCGAGCTCCGGGGTGGACGCCCGGGTGTCACCAGCCAGGAGGACGCAAAGGGGACGGCCGCTCGCCTCGAGGTGCGCCGCCAGGGCACGGCCCAGACGTGTCACCGTGGGTCGGTCGAGAGGGTAGTGCAGGGCAAGGCCCCGCACGCCGTCGGTGCCAAACAGTCGGGCGGTCACGCTTAGCGTCCTCCATTGGGGGGTGGTGGGGTGGGTATTCCGATGGCGATGACGACGCGCACCGCCAGGGGGTCGATGACCCGCACCAGCGGGTGGGGGGAACGGACGGCCACCAGGGCCTCGATGGGCCCGCTGGCACCCTCGACGTCCAGGGGATCGGTAGTCAGGGACGGGGCCCGTTCGAGTTGGGTCCGGGGTCCCGAGACCAGCACGGTTGGGGGCTCGACGGTGACGGTCCTCACGCCCAGACCTGGGGCGGGCGTACCGTTCAGCCGCGGGTGCACCGGCAGCTTCCGCTGCACCAGCTGCTCGAGCCACAACGGGACCTGCGCCGGGTAGACCGCCAGGACCTCGACGAAGGTCGGCACCTGAACGTTCTGCGCCTCGACCGCGAAGTCGTTTTCTCCCTCGCGGGCGCCTCTGAGGTCGAGAGCCACGCCGGCTTCGCCGGCACCGAGGGTGCGCAGGAGCTTGAGCGGGCCCCGAACTCGCAGGGTGAGCGAGCGCGGCACCTCCGAGGTGATGGCCATTCTCTCGGGAACGTTGACGAGCGTGAGGGACGCCTCGATCTCACGCTCCGATATGCGTTCGCGCCGCTCGAGGGCATTGGCGTACCACACCAGGCAGGCCAGCGCGAACGCAATCAGCAGGCTTCCGACATTGCGCGGCACCCGGGTCATGACAGCGCTCCCCCGCGGCGGAGGACCAGCAGGTCGAGCAGCAGGTCGCGCATCTCGCGCTGCTCGAGATCGGCGTGGAGGCGGCCAGCCACAGCCACGGAGAGCGCACCCCGCTCCTCGGAGACCACCACCGCCACGGCGTTGGTCTCCTCGCTGATGCCGAGCGCGGCGCGGTGGCGCGAGCCGTAGACGGTGGACAGGTCCGCCCGCGTCGAAAGCGGCAGGAAGCACCCGGCCGCCGCGATGCGGGTGCCCTGGACGATGGCAGCCCCGTCGTGGAGCGGGGTACCGGGGGTGAAGAGGTTGACCAGCAGGTCGTAGGAAAGCTGCGCGTCGATCGGGATGCCGGTCTCGACAAAGGTCCGCAGTCCCTCGTCCCGTTCGATCACGACGAGGGCACCGTAGCGCCGGGAGGCGAGGGTGTCGCACGCCAGCACGATGTCGTTGATCAACACCTGTCGTGGCGAGAGGGCGGCGGCCCACCGCATCAGGCGGTTGCGCCCCATGGCCGCAAGGATGCGGCGGATTTCATGCTGGAAGAGGACGATGACAACGAACGGCAGGTAAAACAGCGCCTTCGAAAGGATGACCGAGAGGGTGATGAGGTCGAGGGCCCTGGCCGCGAAGTAGGCGCCCGTGAGGATGAGGATCCCCCACAGCATGGGTACGGCGCGGGTTCCCCGGATGGCGGCCAGCAGCAGGTAGAAGACCACCGTGACGAGCAGCACGTCGACGATGTCCCGGACGCCGATATCGAGCTGAACAACGTCGCGGAGCAGTTGTAGCAGGGCGCTCATGCGGCCTCCCAGAGGGCGGCCTGGACACCCAGGAACTGGACCGTGGCGCCAACGTCGTGGACCCGGGCGATGACACGAGGCAGTCTCGCGAGAGGCGTCAGGGCGGCCAGGGAGCCGGCCAGACGGTCGTTGACCGCCGCCCCGGAGAGGGCGCCGACAAAGGACTTCCTGGAGGCACCGACGACGACCGGGTGGCCGAGCGCGGCGAGGTCCGGAAGGTGGGCGAGCAGGCGCAGGTTGCCCTCCAGGTCCTTGCCGAAGCCGATCCCCGGGTCGAGCCAGATGTGCTGGTCGGAGATGCCAGATGCGCGGGCCTGGGAAGCCCGCGTGGCCAGGAACTCGACGACCTCTGCCACCACGTCGGTGTATCGGGTGTCGACCTGCATGGTGTGGGGCGTACCCCGCATGTGCATGAGCACCAGCACCGCGCCGTGGCCGGCCACCAGGGGCATCATCTCCGGGGAGGCGGTGACGTCGTTCACGATACGGGCGCCGGCAGCGAGCGCCGCGACCGCGACGGCCGGCTTGGAGGTGTCGACCGACAGCAGGAGATCAGGGTGGCGGGAAACCAGGGTCTTGATGACCGGCACGACGCGCCGCTCCTCCTCCTGGGTGTCGACCGGCGACGCGCCGGGACGGGTGGACTCGCCCCCCACGTCGATGATGTCCGCTCCCTGGGCGAGCAGCGCCTCGGCCTGACCGATGGCGGCTTCCGGGTCGAGGAAGCTCCCGCCGTCCGAAAAGGAGTCGGGAGTGACGTTGAGAATGGCCATCACGGCCGGTCGTCTCCGCTCCCACAGGGCATCCACCCGCCAGTCGATCACGCCGGCAGCGTACCTGATTCGGCCGGTGGAGGCCAACATCGAGTCGCGGGCCATGGGACTGCGAGCGGCATTTGTTATAGTTCCCGTTCATAGAGGGAGGGCTTTCATGCGCCTTGGAAAGCTCGCAGTGCTCGCGATCGGGCTCGCTTCGGTGGCCGGCGCCGAGGAAGCGGAGGATGCGGCTCGCCGTTTCACCCTGGCGTACGTGGCCTATGCGCCGTCTTCCAGTGTCGACGTGCGGGTAGATGCCCGCCGTGAGACGCCACTTGGCAGCTACATGGTGGCCACGGCACTGCGCACCAGTCTGCGCGGCAAGGAGCCCGAGCAGGTCTCTCTGTTGGTCGACCTCCAGGCTCGCCAGGTCGTGGCCGGCGCCCTGCTGCCACTCCCGCCCACCAACCCGCCACTCGACAGGGCCAAGGTCCCGGGGTTCGTGGAGACGACCCTGCCCGGGATGCTCTCGGGCTACATGGGGTCGAAAGTGCGCATCCGCTGGCCCTCGATGCCGACCCGAAGCACCGCCGTGGTGGGGTTGACGGTCGAGATCTTCTCCGGGTATGGATGGATCAAGGTCCCGGCCGCGATCACCATGGACGGGGCCTATCTGATGGTCGGGTCCTCCTGGCCGCTCGACAGCGACCCCCGCGCGGTGCGCCGGGACCTTCTGCGCGACGCGGCCGTGCGATGGGACCCACGGCACGAGAGCGCTCCGATCAAGCTCGTGGAGTTCTCGGACTTCCAGTGCCCCGCCTGCAAGCACTCCTGGACCACGGTCAGGGACGTGCTGGGAAAGCTGGGTGGTGCGGTGCGCCATGGCATGGTCAACTACCCCCTCACCAACAACCACCCGTGGGCGTTCGCCGCGGCCGTGGCCGGGGAGTGTGTCGGCCGGTCCTGGCCTGACCGCTTCCTGGCGCTGAAGGAAGAGTTCTATCGACTCCAGGACGGCCTGAGCGTCGAGACGGTGAAGGATGCGGCCTTCGGCTTCCTGGCCCAGCAGTCCCTTCCGGAAAAGGCGTTCAAGGACTGCTTCATGCAGGATGCGGTCGTGGATCTCGTGCTGCGTCAGATCGAGCTCGCCCAGCGGATGGGCGTGGTCGGAACGCCGACCTACTTTGCCAATGGCGAGATCGTCTCGGCTGCCAACGAGGAGTGGATGCTCAAGCGCCTGCAGGCCATCGCCGCTGCCAAGGGGATCCCCGAAAACGCCGCCGACATCCGGGTGGATCCGACGCCGCCGCCCGCGCTGGCGTCCCCCTCACCGGCAGGCAGCGCGCCAACCGCCGGGTCGCGACCCGTGCCCAGGCCGCACCTCCGCTCCAAGGGCTAAGAGCCTGTCGGAGAAAGCGGAAGGCGGACCTCCCCATGTCTCCGAGAGGCTCCTAGAAGAGGGCGACCAGGCGGGGTCCCAGGATCAGCACGCCGACGATGATGGCGCCTGCGACCGCCAGCAGCACGGCGCCGGCCGCGACGTCCTTGGCCTTCTTGATCAGCGGGTGAGGAGTCGGGGCGACGGCATTGGCGAGAAGCTCCAGCGCCGTGTTGAGGGCTTCCGCCGTCCAGACCGTCACCATGGTGAGGACGATGCTGCACCATTCGTCCCGCGTCACGCCCAGGTAGAAAGCGACCGCGCACACCACAACGGTCGCCATGGCGTGGAGCCATGCGTTGTGCTGGGAGCGCATCATGACTGCGATGCCCTTGCCGGCGTAGCGGAAGCTCTCGAGCCGAGCGGCGAGGAAGAAGCGCTGTGTTCCCATCCGGTTTCCTCCCGGCGTCACCGCTGGCGGAGGAGCCGAGCTGCACGTGAATCCGGGCCCCACTGGCGGTTGTGGCCGGCATTCTACCGCGGAGTGTCGGCGGGGAAGTGCCGCCTGGCCCAAGGGGTCGTGGGGACTTCCGATGGCTCATCTGGGGTCGCTCACGACCGGATCGCTGGCAGCGGAAGACAAGGCGTGCTATTGCTGGAGGCGAGGTCGGAGGGTCATGCATGTTCACGGTCATCGTGGTCTCTGACTCCACCGGTGAAACCGCTGAGCGGGTCGCCCGATCGGCGCTGACACAGTTTCAGGACGCCGCGGTGACGGTCGTCCGCAGGGGCGAGGTCCGGAGCGCCGAGGGGGTCCGGGCGGTGGTCCAGGAGGCGGCCGGGCGTGACTCCCTGATCATCCACACCCTGGTGTCCAATGAGCTGCGCCAGCTCATGCTGGAGGAGTCCCGGCGACGGGGCGTGGACGCCATGGATCTCATGGGCCCGGTGCTGGCGCGACTGACACATCAGCTTGGCCTCACGCCCCAGGAGAAGCCGGGGCTCTTCGCCCAGTTGGTGACCGCCAGGACGCGCCAGATCGAGGCCGTGGAGTACGCCTTCCGCCACGACGACGGGTCCCGCGTCGAGGACCTCGATCAGGCCGAGATCGTCCTCGTCGGCGTCTCCCGCACGATGAAGACCCCGACGACCCTTTACCTGGGCTACCGGGGCTGGTATGCGGCGAACGTGGCGCTGGTTCCCGGCGTCCCACCCCCGCCGGCGCTCCTCGCCCAGCCTCCCGAAAAGGTCTTCGGTCTTCTCATGACGCCGGCGCGCCTGGCCGAGCTGCGCCGGGTGCGGGCCGAGCACCTGCGGCTCGGAGGCTCCACCTATTCGACTCTTGTCGATATCCGCGAAGAGCTGATGCGAGCGCAGATCCTCTGCATCGACCACGGTTGGCGGCGGGTCGACGTGACCGGCAAGTCGGTGCAGGAGGTGGCACTGGAGATCCTCGGCCTGTGCGGTCTGGCTGATGAGCGGGCCCATGAGTCGCCCGCCCCGGGTCGCCAGCGACCGGGATGACTCCGAGCGGGGTGCTGCGGGCGCCCGACGTCCCGTGACCGCCGGCGCATGGGAGCCGGCGTCCGCGCTCAGTTGTTCGGCGCGCCAGCCAGGATCCAGCCGCGGATGAGTTGCAACTGGGCGTCGGTGAGCGGTGGCCCGCCCAGCGGCATGGCGCCGCTGGCGACCTTCTGGTAGAGATAGCTGTTGTCCGGGTCGCCTGGCTTGACGCGCTTGAGCGCCGGGTTTTCCACCGAGTTGACGTTGACGATGCTGGCGTAGGACTTGCCGTCGCGGAGGTCCTGGCCCCGGTTGGGTGGATGGCAGGAGGAGCAGATCGGCGTGAAGATCTGGGCCTGGATCGCGCTCAGAGTGAAGGTGCTGGCGTTGACGTTGACCGTGACTTGCGGCGGGGCGGGGTCCGCGAGCCCTTGCCCATCCGTGGCGGTGAACCGGACCGTGTAGCTGCCGGCGACGCTGTAGGCGTGGCTGGCCACGAGCCCGGGAGCCGAGCTCCCATCGCCGAACGTCCAGGCCGTCGTGACCGTGTCGCCGTCCGGGTCGCTCGCGGTGCCGGTGAAGCTGACCGGACTCCCGATGGTGGCGGTCGCCGGCGAGACTGGAGCCGTGATCGTCCCGGTCGGAGGGCGGTTCGCAGCCGGCCCGACGGTGACGATGACCTGCGGCGGCGTCGGGTCGGCGAGCCCGCGTATGTCGGTGACCGTGAATCGCGCCGTGTAGGTGCCGCTCGCCGCGTAGGCATGAGAGGCGGACAGCCCGGTCGCCGAGGTGGCGTCGCCAAACTCCCAGCGGGCGATCACGGCGTCGCTGTCCGCATCGGTGGCCGTGCCAGAGAAGCTCACCGGGCTGCCTGCCGTCGTCGCCAGCGGACCGTTCGGTGAAGTGATCACGCCAGACGGGGGATGGTTGGGTGTGTCCACCAGGGCGGCGGGGATCACGAGTGCGGCCTGGTTGAGCCCGTCATCGGTCTTGTTGTCGACCACGGAGGAGTAGATGTAGACCGGAACCGACGAGGTGAAGGTAACGGAGAAGTTGGCCTGAGTCTGACTGGCGGCGGGGATTCCCGGGATGACCTGGTAGTAAAGACCGAGGTCGTTTGCCCAGCCGGGCAGCGTCTTGGTGCTGAGGGCGCCGACCAGGGTGCCGTCCGGCTTGCGCACGTTGAACGTCACCTTGGCGGGTGCGGGTCCCGGTACGAAGTAGCCCAGGTTGGTGCGGAAGTCGAGGGCATCCGCCTTCGGTCGGTTCGAGTTCAGGAGGAGAGCGCCGGCCGTGAGCGCCTGCTGCGGGCCGAGGCCCTCGACGAACTGCCCGAAGGTACCGCCGCCGTTGCTCCGCTGGTCGTTGAAGGTGCGGCCCACCGCCCGCATCGGGAAAGGCGAGAGGACCCGGACCGCACCCCGGTCGTTGACGGAGAAGAGGAGGCTGATGATGTCGTCGAAGACCGCGCTGCCTCCGGCCGCCACCGACTGCCGCACGACCTTGGCCGGACCGCTGCTTCCGACCGTGCTCTTCGGGAACCACTCGAACCAAACCGGGGTCTCCTCGTCGGTCAGGCTCATGACGCGCAGGTCGCTCTTGAAGTTCGAGGTCCCGGCGCCAGCGTTGCGGGCCAGCACCGGGAAGACGACGAGGCTCTCGGTGGCTGCCAGTTGGCCCCGCAGGGCGCCGTCGGGGAAGTCGGCGTTGGGGACGTTGAAGTAGGTGTCCTCGGGGTGCGTGAGGATCGTCGAGGCCGTCGCGGCATCGAGGGTGACCCGGCCGGTCGCCACGCCATCGGTGAAGGATGGTTGCAGATCGACCAGCACGCCGCCGGACTGGCGCGCCCGTCCGGAGTGGATGCGGGCGCCGGTGGGGCTTGTGATGTTGTTGACCCACAGGTAGTAGTAGGCATCTGCTCCATCCACGAGCAGGGCCGCAAAGCCGGTGCCGTCGGGATCGCCTCCGCCGGCTTCCCGGAACCCGCGGAGGGTGGACGCCAGAGCCGAGGCTGCAGGGCCATCGCCCAGCAGTTGGCCGCGCACCGCTCCATCCGGGAAGGTGGGGTTGAGGAGGTTCAGGTAGAAAGCCGATGGCGTCTGGAGGATCGCCGCGGCTGTCGCCGAGCTGATATCGACCGCTCCGGCAAGGACGAAGACGGAGCTGGCCGGGCTCGTGAAGGTGCCGGTGAGGCTGATCGTCACGGCTCCGTTCTCGCCCGCCCTGCCGGCCTGGACCTGGGCCGCGGACGGCGCCTCGATGCCCTTTCCCCAGACGAAGTAGCGAAGCCGGGCCCCGTCGATCGTGAGGACGGCCACGCCGGTGCCGTCGGGATCTCCCGGGGCCCCGGCCTCACGGTTGCCAGCCAGTGTGGGGACGAAGGTCTGGGAGCTCACGGCTCCTGCGACCATGAGCGCCGAGCAGAACACGGCGAGCTTGCGCATCGAACCACCTCACGCTTCATGCCCGGGCCGTCCTGAGGTCAAGCTCCCTTGCTCGCCGCCTTGACGACGGTCCAACCGGCTCGACCCCGGGCCGGGCTGCCGACTGCGAGCGCTTCAACAGGCCTGCGGTCCGGGATAATCCTTGGGACCTCGGCGCCTCGGCGGCGGCGCCGGATGGTCGGGAGGTTCGGCGGACAAGGGCTCAGGTGAGCAGGGCGAGGAACCGGAGCGGCGCCCCGGCCCCGGCCTCGAGGCCGTGCGAGTGCCCACTCCTGCAGACCCAGGCGTCGCCCGGACCGACCGGGAACCGGTCACTGTCGAGAAGGCCGGTGCCGGTGCCTTCGAGCACCAGGTACAGCTCCTCGCTGTCGGTGTGTTGGTGCTCGCCGATGGAGGTGCCGGGTTCGAGTGTCAGCAGCGCGGCCGTGCGCACGCCGGCCATCTCACCGGGTGCGAGAACCTCGACCCGGAGCGCGCGGCCGTGCCCACCGCGGATCGCCTCGTGGATTTCACCGGGATCACTGGCTGTGCGCCTGAGCATGACGAGCCTCCATGGGAGATCAGAGGGCGGCGACGTACGGGTTACTCTGCTTCTCCTCGCCGATCGTGGTCTCGGGGCCGTGCCCGGGTATGACCCTGGTCTCGTCGGGGAGGACAAATAGCACGGTGCGGATCGAGTGCTCGAGGTCCTCGAAGCTTCCCCCCCAGAGGTCGGTGCGCCCCACGGCGTTGGAGAACAGAACGTCTCCGACCACCGCGAGTGGCGCGTCGGGGTCGTGGGAGAGCAGGACCACGTGGCCGGGGGAGTGCCCTGGACAGTGCCGCACCTCCAGCTCCATGCCTCCCACCCGGAGGGTCTGCCGGTCCTCCAACAGGCCGTCATGGTGCGCCAGGACCGGCTCGGGGAGGCCGAAAAGCCTGGCCTGCTCCGGGATTCCCTCGTAGAGCGGCAGGTCGTCGGGGTGGAGGAGGAGCGGCGCGTCGGGGAAGGCGGCCTTCAGCTCGGCAGCTCCAAAGGCGTGGTCGATGTGGCCGTGGGTGAGGATGATCGCCACCGGGCACAGGCCTTCCCGGTGGATCGTTGCCACCACCTCCCGGGCCTCGAACCCCGGGTCGACGACGAGCGTCTCGCGGCTGGGCGGGTCGATCAGCAGGACCGTGTGCTCCTGGAATGGTCCGAGCTCCAGGGTGATGACTCTCAGGCCCTCGGGCACGACAGCTCCTCCAGCAGCGCCGCCAGCAGGGCGGCGAGCTTGCCCCGCGCCGCCTCTCCGGCCTGCATGACCTCCTCGTGGTTGAGGGGATGGTCGGCGATGCCGGCCGCGAGGTTGGTGACCAGGGAGAGCACCAGCACCTTCATGTCCAGGTGCCGGGCGGCAATCACCTCCTGGACCGTCGACATGCCCACGACCGTGCCGCCCAGGGTGCGAAGCATCCTGATCTCGGCTGGTGTCTCGTAGCTGGGGCCGAGCAGGCCGCAGTACACCCCGGTGTGGGCGGCAAAACCCACCCGTCCGGCGTGGGCGACGGCGAGCGTCTGCAGCTCCGGGTCGTAGGCGTGGGTCATGTCCGGGAAGACGGGCAGTCGCCAGCGCCCCCACTCACCGAGCAGGGCATTGGTGGCCTGCAAGTTGATGTGGTCGCTGACGGCCACGAGGTCACCCGGGCGGATCGTCGGGTCGATGCTGCCCGCCGCGTTGGTCGCCACGTAGGCCGGGGCACCCAGGAGGCCCGCCAGGCGCGGGATGGCCGCGACCTCGAACGCCGTGTACCCCTGGTAGAGGTGAAAGCGGCCGTTGAAGGCCAGTATCCCCTGGTCGCCGCGCCGCCACAGCGTGAGGGTCGGCGTGTGACCGGTCAGGGTGCGGATCTCGAACGGGAAGATCTCGGGGTAGGCGACCTCGGCCGCCATCTCCCAACCGGGAGCGCTCAGGGTGATCCCGGAGCCGGCCACCATGGCAGCTACCAGGGTTCCAGTGTCGTGACGGCCGCGAAACCGCGCCACCGCCGCTTCAAGCATCGCTGGGGTAAAGGTGCTCACAATCTGGAAGGATAGCCTACTGGCTGGAGCATGGGAACGCCTCTCAACCGACGCGGTGCGGTCGACCTTGCGCGGAGGCTCCTCCGAGCACCGGTCACCTGGCTGGAGCGGCCGGGGCCAGGTGCGGCAGCCAGGGGATGGCCGAGAGCGTCGGCAGGGCCTGATAGTCGGTCTGGTCGATGGTCAACGGCGTGATGCTCACCCAGCCCCTGGCGACAGCGTCGATATCGGTCCCGGCCGCATCGTGGTCGGGAGCCGCCCAGGTGGCGTAGAAGAGCCGCTCGCCCTGGGGGCCGGCCTTCTCGTGGTACGTCTGGTCCGCTGGTGGCTGGAGGCCCATGCGGGTGATCCGGACCCCCTTGGCCTCGGCGGCCGGGAACGGGATCTCCACCTTGACGACCTGGCCAGGACGGGGCAGCCCGGCCGCCCGCAGCTCGTCGATGGCCGCCCTGGCCCAGCGCCCCACGGCGAGCCAGTCCGGCTCCTGGCCGCGCGGGTGGGCGGCGGACAGGGCGATGCCCCCGAGGCCCATGAGGGCCGCCTCGCGGGCGCCGCCGAGGGTCCCGGAGATCCACACCGACTGGCCGACGTTGTCGCCCCGATTGACGCCGGAGAGCACGAGGTCGGGAGGGTCGGCGGCCAGCAAGTTGGCGACGCCGATGCGCGTGCAGGTGGCCGGCTGTGCATGCACGGCGAAGCGCTTCACACCATCGGACGCCGGACGCTCCTCTACCAGCACGGGGGTGCGGAAGGTGATGCCGTGACCGACGCCGGACTGCTCCACTGCGGGGGCAACCACGGTGATGCGGTAGCCGTCCCCGAGGGCCTGGACGAGCGCCGCCAGGCCGGGTGCGTCGACGCCGTCGTCGTTGGTGATGAGCAGGTGGGGACGGACCGGCTGCTGGGCGTTGGCGACGGCCGCCAGGACGAGGGCTGAGATCACGAGGAGCTTGCGCATCACCACATGCCTCCTGTCGCCGACCGTGGGCCGACGGGGCTGGCATCATACGGCAACTCAACCCGGCATGCACGACCAGGCATGGGACGGGCGCTCGACACTCGACCCTGCTGACGGGGCGTGCAGATGGCCCGCCACGCCGTGTCCCTCGACCTCGTCCAGGCCCTGAGCGCCGACGCGGCCAAAGAGCCTCGGGCTATACTGACACCGGAGGGCTGGGATAACGACAGCGACGTCACTTTCCGGTGAAGCGCGCATCGTGGAAGGGGTGGCCTGGCGAAGACTCCTCATCCTTGCCCTCTTCCTCACGGTGGTGCCTCTCCTCCTGCTCCAGCTCCAGGAAGGGCGGGTGAGCGCCGCCCGGGCGGTCGGTGTCAGCCTCGACGAGGCCGAGGGTCAGGTGACCCTTTCCCGGGTGCCTCCGGACCATCCCGCCGCGCGGGCTGGTTTGCAGGTCGGTGACCTCCTGCTCGAGCTCAACGGCCAGGCACTGACGCGAATCTCGGACTACGACCGGGTCGCCGGGAGCTTCGCCCCGCACCGTGAAGCGACGTTCAAGATCCGGCGTGGCGAGCAAACGCTCGAGGTGCAGGTCACGCCGGGCATGCCCTTCGGCTGGGGCGAGTGGCTCCTGGGCGCGGTGACGGTCCTTTGCTACCTGGTACTCGCCTGGCTCTCGATCGCCCAGGGAACCGAGGACGTGCGGGCGAAGCTGCTGTTCTACCTGACCTGGGCGGTGGCCGTCGAGCTAGCCCTGCCGTCCGGTCTGCTGGTCGGCGACGTCTGGCTGCAGCGCACCTCGCAAGTCGTCTTCTACCTGGTCACCGGCTTGCAGTTCGGGCTTGAGCTGCACCTGGTGTCGCTCCTTCCCGCACCTCGGGCCTGGGTGCAGCGCTGGCGGTGGCTCATCCCGGTCTTCTACGCGGTCGGTGGCGGCCTCGGCGTGCTCGCCAGTGGCGAGTACCTGGCCCGGCAGCTTGGCGGGCCGGGCACCCACCCGTGGCGGTGGCTTCCAGCCGGGTTCCTGCTCAATGAGGTGATGCTGCCGGTGTGGGCCCTGGCCGTGGTGGGGCTGCTCGTGGTGCCCGCCTGGAGGTACCCCGAGGTCCAGGGCCGCCACCAGGCGAGCCTGATGCTGCTGGGCTCGGTGCCGTGGGCAGCGCTGGTCCTGTACATGTCCGTCACCAGCCTGTTCGAGATCTCGACGCCGTCCTGGGTGGACAACCTGTGGTCCCCGGTGCTGCTGCTCTTCCCGTTCGCCGTGTTCGTGGCGATCTTCCGGTACCACCTCTTCGATCTCGGGTTCGTGGTCCGGCGGGGCCTCATCTACACGACCCTCACCACCAGCCTGCTCCTCGTCTTCTACGCCGCCCTGGGAGGTGGTGGCGTGCTGCTGTCTGGGCTCTTCGGCAGTGCGAGCTCGGTGTGGGTGGTGGCGTTCGCGACGCTGGTGCTGGGGCTTCTCTTCGCACCCCTGCGGCGCCTGCTGCAGGAGATCATCGATCGGCGGTTCTTCCCTGAGCGCCAAGCGCTTCGCCAGCAGCTCACGGCCCTGGCCTCCGGTCTCGCCGCGCAGGGGAAGCTGCCTGCCATGGTCAGCTACCTGATCACCAGGCTCGGCGAGATCTTCCATGCCGAGTCAGTGACCATCCTGGTGGCCGATCCGAAGACCCGAGTTCTGGTCGCGGTGGCGTCCAGCGCTCCTGCGTTCCAGCAGGAGCTCGAACGTTCCCTGCTGCTGTCCCCCGACGATCCCGGCCTCGAGATGGCCCGGCGCGCCCGGCGGCCGGTGCCTGCGGACCAGGTGGGCGCGCGCTCACCGATGCTTGGCTATCGCCTGCAGTCCCTGGGCGTGTCGATGGTCGTGCCGCTGCTCCATCACGACGAGCTGATCGGCGCGCTGCTCATGGGCCCCAAGAAGGGTGGCGCCAGCTTCACCTCGGAGGAGACCGAGCTTCTGGACCTGTTCTCGCACCATGTGGCAATGGTGTTCGAGAACGCCCGGCTCTTCACTTCGGCCACCTACGAGGCGATGACGGGCTTGTTTCGCCGCGAGGCGATTCTCGAGCAGTTGCAGCGCGAGGTCGAGCGGGCCCGCCGGTATGGTCGTCCGCTCGCCGTGGCCATGGCGGACCTGGACCATTTCAAGAGCATCAACGACCGCCATGGCCACCTGGCGGGCGACACCGTGCTGGCGCGCGTCGCCCAGGTGCTGAGCGGTGCGATTCGCTTCTCGGACGCCATCGGCCGTTACGGCGGCGAGGAGTTCCTGGTCCTCTTGCCGGAGACCGAGCTGGCTGGAGCGATCACCGTCGCCGAAAAGATTCGCCGTCAGGTGGAGCGGGTGCGGGTCTCGGTGAGCTC
>Ga0116171_10000941_pt1 | contig 30070 bp, 18 predicted proteins | sample AD_JPNHW2_MetaG_FD_89798 | JGI IMG/M metagenome (GOLD analysis project Ga0116171, IMG submission 89798) | Active sludge microbial communities of municipal wastewater-treating anaerobic digesters from Japan - AD_JPNHW2_MetaG | ecosystem: Engineered > Bioreactor > Anaerobic > Digestate | place...
ATTACAAGTATATTTATATTAGTAATGTGTAACCTGCAATTAAACTAAATCTATGGAGAAATTTCTAAAAAAACGGCTCTTCATTGTTGCCCTGTGCATGATGATGAGTTCTGTTGTCTTTGGGCAACAGGTCAAGGTGTCAGGTACTATTACCGATGCTACTGACGGCTCAGCTTTACCTGGAGTAAACGTTGTGGTCAAAGGTACGCTAACCGGTACTGTCACTGACTTAAACGGGGCTTACAGCATTTCTGCCAAGCCTGAGGATGTTCTCGTTTTCAGTTTCATTGGTTATGTCCCACAGGAGATTACTGTTGGCGACCAGACAAAAATCAATGTTGCACTGAAGGTTGAGACAAAAACGCTTGAAGAAGTGGTAGTTATCGGTTATGGTACAGTCCGCAAGGCTGACGCAACCGGATCTGTACAGGCAGTGGATCTTGAACACTTCAATCCGGGAGCAGTAAGTTCACCCCAGGAAATGATTATTGGTAAAATGGCCGGAGTGCAGGTCACCACTGGTGGCGGATCACCTGGTGAAGGCGCAACAATCAGAATCAGGGGCGGAGCATCACTGAAGGCTACAAACGATCCTCTGATTGTAATTGATGGTGTTCCTGTTGATACAGATGGACCCACCGGAATGAAAAACCCTCTGAGTACAATCAACTCCAATGATATTGAGACCTATACTGTTTTAAAAGATGCTTCTGCAACTGCAATTTATGGTTCAAGAGCTTCTAACGGAGTAATTCTTATTACAACGAAAAAAGGTTCCTCTAACAAATTTACCGCTTCATATTCGGGTAATGTTTCAATCAGTACCCCGATAAAAATGATTAAGCCTTATTCTGTTTCTGAGTTTAAAGAAATAATAACCACAAAATATGCGTCAAATCCAGCTGCAGTGGCCCTCATAGGTCCTTACAAGACTAACTGGCTTAAAGAAATTTTTGCCCCGGCTGTTTCTCATGACCATAACCTTAGTTTTTCAGGAGGTGTTAAAGGACTTCCTTACCGAGTTTCAATTGGTTATACTGACCAGAATGGTATTCTGAAAACTGACAATCTGAAACGCGTTACAGGTTCAATAAACCTCAGCCCTTCATTGCTTGATGATCACCTTAAGTTTGACATCAATGCAAAAGCAATGTATAATGAGAACTTCTTCGCCAACCGTGGTGCAATAGGAGCTGCATTGACAATGGACCCGACACAACCGGTACGTGACTATTCAACTGATTATACCGGTGGTTATTTCTTCTGGAGAAATGAAAGTGACATGACTCCGCTTTACACGGCAACTATGAACCCGGTAGCACAGTTAAGGTTACGATATGATACCTCAACTGTAAAAAGGTTAATAGGAAATGTGATGGCAGAATACAGGGTACATTACCTGCCGGATCTGAAAATTAAGTTAAACCTGGGTTTGGATTCATCTGAAAGTGATGGGAAGGTAACCACTGCAAAAGGATCCCCGCTTGAATTCTCAACTTATGGTATAAGCGGAAAGCATAACACCTACACTGAGAGCAAAACAAACTCTCTCCTCGATTTGTATTTTGACTATAACAAGGATTTTGGTGGCAGCAGACTTGATTTTGTTGGTGGTTATTCATGGCAGCATTTCTACAAGCATAACAAATCCCTTGATACCAGTGGTGATGGATTGAAACTTATTTCTTCAACTGATGACCCAACTGAATACTATCTTGTCTCATTCTTCGGACGTGCGAATTATGTGGTTAACGACAAGTATATGTTTACAGCCACTTTGCGTGATGATGGTTCCTCACACTTTTCAAAGGCAAACAGGTGGGGGCTTTTCCCATCAGCTGCGTTTGGATGGAATATATCAAAAGAACCGTTCTTTAAAAATAACATAGTTTCCAGCCTTAAGCTGAGATTAGGTTATGGTGTTACAGGTCAGCAAGCTATAGGCAACGATTATCCATACCAGGCCCTGTTTACAGGAAGTACAGTCGGTGCTTACTATCCATTCGGGACTACCGCAATCCAGACCCTGAGACCTGGTGGGTATGATCCGAATATTAAATGGGAAGAAACATCAACATACAATGCCGGTTTTGACTATGGCTTCCTCAATGACCGTATCACAGGAGAAATTGATGCTTATTACAAGTATACAAAAGACCTTCTCAATGAAATTCCTGTTCCCGCCGGAACAAACTTTGCCAACTCAATTACCACAAATGTTGGAAATATGGAGAACAGAGGTATAGAGTTCTCAATTAACGGCAAGATCATTACACAGAAGGACATTTATTGGGAAGTAGGTTTTAATGCAACCTATAATGAAAACAAGATCACCAAGCTTGTTAAAGTAAAAAGTGCTTCATATGCCGGTGCTGAAGATGGACATATTGCCGGTGGTGTTGGTAACTTCATCCAGATCAACAGCACAGATTATGCTAAAAGATCATTCTATGTTTACCATCAGGTTTATAACACAGAAGGTATGCCAATTGAAGGTCTTTACGTAGACGTGAATTCAGATGGAGAAATCAACAGCAGCGATAAATATCACTTCCATTCTCCTGATCCAAAAGTATTCATGGGATTTTCGTCAATGTTCAAGTATAAAGATCTTGACTTTAGCTTTAACGGACGTATAAACCTTGGCAATTATGTCTATAATAACGTATCATCAAGTTATGGTAACTATAAAGACATGGCAAATGCCAACGCCCTGCACAACAGAGTAAAGAGCCTTAGCAAGACCCAGTTTGAAACAAACCAGTTCTGGTCTGATTACTATATGGAGAACGGGTCTTTCCTGAAACTTGACAACGTATCAGTAGGTTATAACTTCAAAAACCTCCTGTCAACAGCAAATGTGAGAGCTTCATTTACTGTGCAGAATCTCCTCACCATTACCAAATATACAGGTCTCGATCCTGAAATCGCTGATGGTATTGACAACAACATCTATCCGCGTCCAAGGATCTTCATGTTAGGTCTGAGTGTAACATTATAATGAAACAACAAATGACTATGAAATCAATATTTAAAAATACATTAAGCATAGTGGCGGTCTCTTCAATGCTCCTGTTTACAGGATGTATTAAGGATCTGGATACAGTTCCTATTGATAAGGATGTCCTCTCTTCCGCCAAAGTATATGCTGACTACGACAACTACGAGAAAATTCTTGCAAAGTGTTATGCCGGCCTTTCATTATCTGGGCAGCAGGCAGGTGCAGGAAACCCTGACATTGTTGGTTTTGATGAAGGATTCAGCCAGTATATGAGATGTTACTTCTATTGCCAGGAGCTTACAACTGATGAGGCAGGCCTTGCATGGAGTGATGGTACTCTGAAAGAGTTTCTTACCATGAGCTGGTCTTCAGCCAATGAGTTCATCAGGACTATGTACTACAGAATATTCTTCCAGATAACCCTGTGTAATGAGTTTATTCTTAATACAGCTCCGGGGAAACTTGATTCCCGTGGATTCACAGAAGAACAGAAGGCAACTATTACCGAATACAGGGCTGAAGCTCGTTTCCTGAGAGCATTCTCTTACTATCATGCACTTGATCTCTTCGGAAATGTCCCATTTGTGACGGAAGAAACCGGTGTCGGAACTTATTTACCTGAACAGATAAAAAGACCTGACCTTTTTGCTTATGTTGAGTCAGAACTTTTGGATATTGTGAACTCTCTGCCAAGCCCCAAAGCCAACCAGTATGGTCGTGTAGACAAGGCTTGTGCATGGACCCTCCTTGCAAGACTTTACCTGAATGCAAAAGTTTATACGGGAACTGAAAGAAACACCGATGCTATTACTTATGCAAAAAAGGTTATAACAGAAGGTGGCTATGAGCTTGAAGATACTTATTCTCATATGTTCCTTGCCGATAACAATACTGCAAAGGGGATTATATTTGCACTTCCCTATGACGGAACCACCAGCCAGACTTATGGTGGAACAACATTCCTCATTGCTGCCCAGATTGGCGGTTCAATGCAGCCGTTGAACGATTTCGGAACCACAGAGGCATGGTGGGGACTGAGGGTTAAGCAGCAGCTTGTTAAAAAATTCCCTACAGATAACTCAGACTCTCGTAAGATGTTCTATACCGATGGTCACACCCTTGAGATGACCAACCTCTTTGATTACTCAAATGGTTATGGTTCAACAAAATGGAAGAACAAAACATCAGCAGGAGAAAACGGTAAAAACTCCAAATTCCCCGATACGGATCTTCCTATATTCAGGCTTGCCGATGTATACCTGATGTATGCCGAAGCAGTATTAAGAGGCGGTACAGGTGGCAGCACCACAGATGCTCTTGGTTATGTTAATGCTATCCGCGAAAAAGCATTTGGTGGAGTAGCCGGTGACATCGAGGCTTCAAAGCTTACCCTTGACTTTATTCTTGATGAAAGGGCTCGTGAACTCTGGCTTGAAAGCTACAGAAGAACTGACCTGATAAGGTATGGCTTATTCACAGGAAATACTTATGTATGGGATTGGAAAGGCGGCGTTTTGGCTGGTGCTACAACTGATAAGAAATATAACCTGTTCCCAATTCCTGATGCTGACAGGACTGCCAATCCAAATCTTCAACAAAATGACGGCTACTAGTAGATTGACTAAAAAAACGAATTGACATGAAAAAATTAGGTTTTATATTTTTTACATTGTTGGCTTTGTCTTTCTGGGGTTGTGAAGCTGATACGGAGAAACTTGTTCTTCCGGAATCGGTTACGCCTAACCAGGTGACATCACCGACAGGAGCCACTGTTCTTACGCTCGAAAACGCGGATGTAAATGTTAACTTTACATGGACAAGCATTGATTTCGGTTATTCTCTTCCGCAGAAATATACCTTGCAGATTGCCAAAGCAGGCACCAATTTTGCCACTGTTTATGATATTGTTTCTGTAAACGATCTCGAAGGATCAATAACACAGGGCAAACTGAATTCCATCCTGTTGAACTTTATTGCAGGTGGCGTTGCCGGAAATGTTGACATAAGGGTAAAGACTATTATAAGCTCATATGTTGATCCTTACTATTCAGCAACAAAGACAGTATCTATGACCCCTTACCAGACTGTATTCCCACCGATTTACATGATCGGTTCTTCTACAGGCGGATGGGATCCTAACCTGGCTGTTGAAGTGAGAAGCTCAGCACCTAATGTGTATTCAACTATTGCTTACTTCTCAAACACACCTGATAATAACACATTCAGGTTCTTTAAACAGGCCGGCTGGGGCGATTCATGGAACTGCCCATTCTTCACCGGTGGATTCACAACAGCACTTCTTGAAAACGCTGCTGATGGAGATTCAAACTTCAGATTCATTGGAACAACAGGTTATTACCAGATCACAGCCAACTTTGCTACCAAAAAAGTTGAAATGGTTGCAGTTAACGAACCTGTAATGTATATGACAGGTGATGGCGTAGGAAGTGGCGCATGGGGATGGGATCCCGGCCAATACGTTCAAATGACCTGGAAGAGTAACGGAAAATGGGAAGCAACTACCAACTTTATTAATGCTAAAGCCTTCCGTTTCTTCGCACAGACAGGCTGGGGCACTTCATACAATTACCCATATTTCGCAGATGGAACAGTGACAGATAAGCTTACAAATGCTGCAGACGGAGACTCTAATTTCAGGGTTGTTGCCGCATCGGGTAACTATAAAATTACTGTTAACCTGCTTGACAAGGTTGTATCAATGGAAGCAGCTAAGTAACAATATCTTATTTTAATAAAATCTTAAAGAGGCTGTCTGCTTTGTAGGCAGCCTCTTTTTCAAAAATTACGACCTTTGTAAATCTGGTTATTGAACTTTAAATACAAATACTTATGAGACAAGTCCTGTTGTATATTATGTCAGTTGCCCTATTTGTTTCTTGTTCAGGATGTGATAAAAATGATAAAGAACAACCTGAGGGCAGAGTCTATTATTCAAACACTGACTTTGTAATGGGTGCGGACCTTTCATTTGTAAACCAGATTCTTGATCATGGAGGCTCATATAGTGACTCGGGAAAGGTGGAGAACCCCTATCAGATATTTCATCAGTATGGAACCAATACAGTAAGATTCAGATTGTTTTATGATCCACAATGGATTGCTAATGCCTATAATCCACCTGCAAGTCACACGTACTCCGATTATAATGATGTTAAAAAGGGGATGGCAGCTGCAAAAGCCCAGGGAATGGCTGTGTGTCTCGATTTTCATTACTCCGATTCGTGGGCCGATCCCTCACACCAGGTTCCACCGGCTGCATGGTCCTCTCTTTCCCTTACACAACTTCACGACAGCCTTTATCAGTATACATATAAGACGTTATTACGACTTAATAATGCCGGCCTGATGCCTGAATATGTTCAGGTGGGCAACGAAATAAATCCCGGGTTTCTTCTCCCTTCAGGAGACAGATGGAATAAGCGGGCTGACTGTATATATCTTCTTAACTCTGCAATAAGTGCAGTAAGAGATGTTTCAGCTTTATCCGCGACAGACACAAAAATAATACTCCATATAGGAAGCCCGGAAGATGCGGTATACTGGTTTGAGGGGATGGCTGCTGCAGGACTTTCGGATTTCGACATTATCGGTATTTCGTATTACTATATGTGGTCGTCGGTTTCTATTGATGACCTGAGCAACTATATCAAAAACCTTCATAGTTCATTTGTAAAGGATGTAATGATAATGGAGACCTGCTATCCCTGGACTACAGGATATGCAGATAATTATAATAACATAATGAACCAATCGTTGCTGGTGGCAGGTTATCCGGCAACACAACAGGGGCAGTACGATTACCTTGTAAAGCTTGTAAATGAGATTGCCGAGGGCGGCGGCAAAGGTATCTTCTATTGGGAACCGGCCTGGATAACTTCACAGATGAACGACTCTTACGGAGTAGGATCAGCATGGGAGTGTAATACCCTCTTTGATTTTTCCGGAAACGTGATTAAGGGGATGGATTATATGACTGTTAAGTACAAATTCTGATCCCCGGTATCAACATTTTTCCTCAACTGATAAAACTGATGGCAATGAAACTAAAGATTTTCCTTTCAGCAATTCTTGCACTGAATATAATAGCGCTAAGAGCTCAGATCATAACCTGCGACCCGGTATTTCCAAGCGCCACCGGAGCCGTTACTGTTACCTTTTATGCCGACCAGGGAAACGCCGGGCTCAAAGATTATACCGGAGATGTTTATGCGCATATGGGATTGATCACCAGTCTAAGCACATCGTCAAGCAACTGGAAATATGTTGTGGCCGCCTGGGAGGTAAATCTTCCCAAAGCAAAAATGACTAGGGTTTCTGCCAATGTTTACACTATTTCAATTACACCTTCAATAAAGGAATTTTACGGGGTTACATCAACAACGGAGGTAATTAAGCAGCTTGCATTTGTTTTCCGTAGTGCAGACAGGACCAGGGAGGGGAAGACGGCTTCCGGCGGGGATATTTTCTATGATGTGACTCCGGAATCGGCTTTCGTTGTCAAAATAGCTACACCCGTAAACTATACATCTCTGGTATCATCCGGAGATATTATTCCGGTAAAAGTAAATGCATCCAAAGGTGATTCCCTTAAAATATTTGACAATGGCACCCAGCTGGTAAAGTCAACTACACTCTCAGCCAGCACAAGTATTACTGCATCCGGTACCGGACTTCACAAGATACTTGCCAAAGCATGGAAAAATGGTGTGTCAGCCGCTGACTCGGTCTACTACTGCGTAAAAGGTACAGTGACGGTGGAAGATGTTCCTGCAGGTATGCGGCCAGGTGTCAACATTACCGGCGATAACTCGGCAACGTTCGTCCTGTATGCTCCGGGGAAAAGCTATATATATCTTATAGGCGACTTTAATAACTGGATTTTTTGCGATGAGGGAGCAATGAAAAAAAGCTCCGACGGTAACTATTTCTGGGTAAGTGTCGCCGGGCTTAATCCCGCAGCTGAATATGGATTTCAATATGTAATAGACGGCTCTGTTACCATTCCGGATCCTTATGCCACCAAGATACTTGATTCGTCAAATGACCCATACATCTCAACTGCAACATATCCTAACCTGAAGTCTTATCCTACCGGAAAAACCTCTGAGCTGGTATCGGTATTTCAGACACACCCTGCTGCCTACCAATGGAAGAATACGACATTTACGCCCCCTGCAAAAGAAAAGCTTGTTGTATATGAAATGCTTGTAAGGGATTTTGTTGCCGCACACAACTTTAACACCATACGCGATACCCTCAATTATCTGACACGCCTGGGCGTTAATGCCATTGAGTTTATGCCTGTAGCTGAATTTGAAGGCAATACAAGCTGGGGATATAATCCGTCAATGTATTTTGCCGTGGATAAATATTACGGTCCGGCAAACACTTTCAAGGAGCTTATCGACTCATGTCACAGCCGGGGCATAGCTGTTATAATGGATATGGTTCTCAACCATGCCTATGGCTCAAATCCTCTTGTGAGAATGTACTATGACAAATCGACATATAAGGTGACTGCCGATAACCCATGGTTTAATGTAAAGTCTCCAAACTCATCCTATTCATGGGGGTACGATTTCAATCATGAAAGTACAGCCACCAGGGCTTTTGTAGACAGTGTGAATCATTATTGGGTAAATGAGTTTAAAGTTGATGGATTCAGATTCGACTTTACAAAAGGATTCACGAATACCGTTCCCGCCGCAGGGGATGATGGCTCTGCGTATGATGCAAGCCGGATTGCCATACTGAAACGCATGGGCGGTAAGATCTGGAGTTATAAACCCGATGCCCTTCTTATACTTGAGCATTTCTGCGCCAATAGCGAAGAGAAGGAACTGGCAAATTACGGCTTTATGTTATGGGGTGATGCCAAGTATCAATACCAGGAGGCTTCAATGGGATACTCCTCCTCATTTAATGAAGCATCATACAAGTATCTTTCGTGGGATTCCCCGCGGATAATGGACTATATGGAAAGCCATGATGAGGAACGGATAATGTATAAGGATTTAAACTTTGGGAACAGTAACACGTCCACATTGTATTCAATTAAGGATTTCAGTACAGCCGTGCGGCGTGTAAAACTTTGTGCTGCATTCTTCTTTACCATGCCGGGCCCGAAAATGATCTGGCAGTTTGAGGAAGTAGGTTATGACAAGAGTAAAAGCAATTATGGCAACACTGGCGAAATGCCAATACTGTGGAACTATTACGGTGTGCCGGAAAGAAGAAACATTTATGATATTTTCGCTACACTGATTAATCTTAAAAAGAATTACTCAACCTTCTCAACCCCCAACTATACATTGTATGAGACAGGCTACCTTAAACGACTAAACCTGACAGATACTGAAATGGATGCAGTTGTGCTTGGCAACTTCGATGTTTCAGCAGGACTAATAGATGCTAACTTCTCAAGAACAGGCAGATGGTATGATTTTTTCAACGGAGACTCACTGGATGTAACCGCAGAAACTCAGAATCAGAATATATCTCTCAATGCCGGTGAATTCAGGCTGTATACTTCTAAGAGGTTGAAGAGACCGTCATTCCTTACGGGTGTTGACGTACCTGGTTCATCATCATCCAGTGATGAACCATTTGTCGTTTATCCGAATCCGCTTAAAGAAAGTACCCTTATCCGGATTGAAAGTGACGTACAGGCAGAAAGGCGGATAGAGGTTTATTCTGCAATGGGAGTACTGATCCGAGTTTACACCCTTCCATCTGGTGTGTCTGAACAAATATGGGATGGGTGTAGCAGCAACGGTAAAAAAGTTCCTCCGGGATTATACATTGTTCGTATAACTGCCGGAGGAAAACATAGTTACGGGAAGCTGATTGTTAACTGATTCTACAGCTGTCTTTTAAGAGCCAGTTTTGTGTTATCGGCTGTTGAAATGCCCTTGTAGAAATCAAGCAATTGCTGGTACTGTGCAACAGGGTAAATGCCCTTGTTGTATCTGACTTCCCTTTTATATGTTACCTCATTGCCATTAACACTTATCTCGGCTTTGTAGTGGCCGAACTGAGAGGTTATCTCAATGGGCTGCGGCACTGAATTAATAACATAGCCTGATGGTATCTTGTATGTTATTTCGTCAATGAGTTTTCTGTCGCGCCTGATCTCAATATCCATTTTCCTGTCAGAGACGTTTGATGGCAGGCGTTCAACACGGTTCATCAGGTTCACCGGAAGCAACATCCTGTCGCCCATAATTGTGGTATATTTTGCAAGTTTAACTGATAAGGTCTCATCAATTTCTGGTTTATCAGGATCTGGCTGTGTTAATGTAAAGTTGACAAGGGTGAAACCAGGTATATCAATATTATTTGTGATCGCTTTCTTCTTACCTTCCTGGTCGAGGTTCATAATCCTGGTCATATAGTCAAAATAATAGTACTTATATTCAGTTGACACATCTGCAACTCCGTTCCCATAAGTATCAAGCGTGACATATGCTTTTCTTGTACAACAGTTTTGATCGGCAGTGTAACATGGTGTTCTTACTTTTTTGCCTGAGTTTCCAGCGATGGTCAGCACGTTTCTGTCATCGGTAAATGAACCAAGATAATTAAAGGGGCTTTTCTGACTTGTACATTCCAGCCATATTGTATCGACCCCACGTGGGACAGATAATATGATATGGTTAAATTTTGCTGTTGGGAAGTCAAAAATATCATCTTCAGATGGACCCGCCATCACAAGTGTATAATTGGATTTTATACCTGCAAGCTCGAGCAATGACCTCATATAGTTTGACAAGGCCTTACAGTCACCATATGATTTATCATCTACAGTTTGGGCTTTCAAAGGCTGCCAGCCACCAATTCCTACTGCTATGCTTACATAATGTGTCTTGTTTTGCATGAATTTATAGAGTTGCCTTATGATCTCCACAGTGTCCTGTGTTGAAGAGACAATACTTTTCACCTTATTAACAGTTTCACCTTCAATGATGTCTCTGTCTTTATTGAGTGATGCAATGAAACTTCCAAGGCTCTCCCAGGATGACTGACTGCCTCTTCTCCCATCTATTTCAAAATCAGAAGGTGCAAGATCAACCGAAGGAGTATATCGCGCCAGAGAGACCGACAGAGGTTCTTCAAGCATGGCGGGAACATTTTCTGCCTGCCATGTATATGTAGTCCTGTTCTCGTCTTTTGATATCTTAACATTACCAATATTGCCGTTCTCATGGTATCTCAAACTGTAACTGGCAGGAGTAATTACCTTAAGAATACTTTTCTCCGTGCTTACATTATAATCAGGGTGAAAGTACCAGGTTGGCATCTGAAAAAGGCCTTTGTAATCTTCAGTTGTAACTATTTCTACTGTGAAGGGATATGTTCTGTAATCAGGGTCCAGCCTGTAAAAATAGTTATCATCGTAAATATTTATAGTATATACAGGTAATGGTTCAATTTTTGACTGGCCGAAAGATTTGACCTTCTTACCATTCGCATCATAAATTATAATTTTCTCCAGGTGTGTGGAACTGAATTTATCCGTCATTCCATTGTAAACTGAGAAATAGCGTCCATCTTCGTTCAAAACCGTCACTATCTCCTTTGTATAGCCTTTAGCACCTGAGACAGAAGTAATTTCAAAAACCTCTTCACGGAGCCGTATTACTGCAGAAGCATTCTTTTTCAGCTCCGGATTTATTGATTCAACAGTATATACCTGTGCCCCGGCCTGTGTAATTACCGGGCAAAATAGCAGAAAGCAGAAAACTGTTTTTAATAATGACCTCATACTCATTGCATTTTCAGAATTACAGGTTCGGCGTGCTTACTTACAAGGTTGTTATAGACATTCCTGACATCTTTGTACATTTCCTGGTTAATCATCAATGAGTTGATGTTAAAGGCGTAATCAACCTTTACCTGCTTTCCCTCGTTAGAGGCATTATAGGTAAAAGCAACTGCGTTATTCCTTAGTTTTGACGACATTGGTTTTGGTAATATCCCCGTGGTAACATTATCAGGAAGAGTTATGACAACATTAACTTTTGTATCCTCCTGACGGCTGAAACATATTGGATATTTGCGATCGACAGCATTGAATGGATTCTCTTTGACCTGTTCAAACAACATCGGAGTTATATATAGTTCCTTATCGACCTGAGTTACCAAACCCTCAATATTTACATCCATTGTAACAATAATGGGTTTGTAAAGATCCTCAAGGTTCTCAATTGTCACATCGTTTATTATCAACCCCGGATTGATTTTTTCCATGGCACGGGCATATTCGTCCTTGTTGTTATAAGAGGAATAATCATCCCTGAAGTCATATGCAGCATAATCGGTGAAAGTCCCGATAATTTTACCTGTAAGATTCAAGTCGGAGTTGAGTGTGAGTTCATACCTGAAGTCTGATTGGTCTTTATATTTACAGGTTAACGGTATCCATTGAGAGATTTTATCATCAACAATCCTTCCCTGTCCGTTGATTGCCCTGTCTGGCAACAGGTAAGAAGGCATGTATTTCTCAGACGCATCAAGCAATGTAAAACCACTTTCTGTTTTTAAAGCAATAATGAGATAATCAAGCTTGTTAAGGCTTGGGTTGAACTGGGAAAGCACGCCGTTAGACCGTGAGCTTAATACAACCGGATAAACATCAAATCCCAGTTTTTTTAAGACCTGAAGGAGAGTAAAGTTAATATCGGCGATATTGCCGGAACCAAGCTTGAGATGGTTACATAAACCTTCGTCTGAAATTACCACGCTATATTCTTTGTTCCACGACATTTTCTTGACAGCTTCAAAAGCGGCTCTTACAAGATCTTCACCCTGTTTGCCCGATTCTTTTAATTCGTCAATGATGGAAGAGGCACATGGCAAAGGCTGCTTTTGCGCCGGAAAATTGTTGTTTTGCAGAAGAACGGCATTAACATCTTCCCAGGTGCTTGAGATTGCCCTGAAATTACCGGTGTAGGTTATAGCCTTTATATTTATTTCCATTTTGGAAATGTAATTTTCCTTTGAGTTAATATAAGGTTCAGGTTTAAATGCCGGAGCATTTGCTATACCCCATCTTTCTAATGAAGATACTGTCAGCGGAAGGTACCCGAAGAAGTTGGTACTATACTTAAAGTAGTCAGCCCGCGGAATATTAATTTCGCTGTATTTTACAGGTACACTTTTCTGGAAATACCATTCATAAGGAATCCCGGTAGAGGTATATTGAATATCAAATACCGTACCTACCTTGAGGTTTGGAATAGCAATAGAGGTTTCATAAAGACCTGAACCGAGCATTTTAAAGAAGATATTGGAGGAATTGAGTTTTTCCTTTACAACCTGGTCTCCCTCCATATTGTAAACCATTCCCTTTACAGCCGGCTTTTCACCTGTAAGGTATCGGAGGTCTGAAATATCATAGCCGGCTTTCTTTAAGATTTTATATCTTAAAGTTCTGGTAAACTGAAAGTTGTCTTTGTCAAACCAGCCAAAGTCACAAAGGACCACAGCAGCGGCACTTGTATCCAAATCGTAAGTGGTACTTGCAACTTCTTCCCTGGTTATTTTCCCGAAAGTGATAGGAGATTTCTGACCTATAGAAGGCAGAATAAACAAAGAAAACACTAAAAAAGTGAATAGAGATTTTTTCATGATGGGATTAAATTATTCAATTATTGCGACAGCAGAATGTTTTGTATACCAAAAATATAGAATTATTTGCTTTAACAAACACCTAAACTACTTTTTGTTACAGGAAAACATCATGATGACTTAATTAAAATGAAAAAGCCGTTGCATGCAACGGCTCTTCATACTAAAATAATTGTGTTTACCTCTATTTTGTAAGAATCATGTATGCCCATGAATTAAGTGAGAAAGGTTTGCCAGCCTCTACGTTAACTTCGGTGCCGGTAAACAGGTCCCTGTAATTGCCTTCCTCAACAACACCCTTAAGCCTGACAGTAGCTGTGTCATTGCTTAAGTTTATAATTGCAAGGACCGAAGAGGCGTCTTTGATCCTGGAGTAAGCAATCACTTTTTTCGGACTTGTTGTCTCAATAATATTAAATGAGCCACCCTCTTCTCCCTGGCGTAACGCCGCATTTGAAGTTCTCAGATTGCAGAGTGTCTTATAAAACGGTCGCAGATCACTTTTCTTCCACACTATTGGATCGCGTTTGAAGAATTCAAGGCGCTTGTCCAGGTCAGCTTCCTGTCCATTATATAGCAGCGGCACACCCGGTACTGTAAAGAGATAAGCTGCAAAAGCTTTCTGTGCGTCACCCATCTTTTCCTTAATAGTTCCGTTCCATGAATTCTCATCATGATTGGTAAGGAATCTCAGGCGATAAGATTCAGCCGGATAAAACTTCATTTCATTCATCATGAGGGTGTCAAGTGCTGCCGGTTTTCTTTTTCCTGCTGCCACAGCATTCATCAGGTGATGATGCATCCACGCATAGTTCATATCGAAAGCCCTGTTCAGCAGATAAGAATGTGCCTCATCTTCAGCAAGCATGAGAACTGGTTTTACTGTCTCAAGCTCGGTCCTTGCCCTGTACCAGAACTTCTCGGGAATCAGGCCCGGGAAATCACAGCGGAACCCGTCAACACCAACCTCAGCCACCCAGTATTTCATGGCATCAATCATGTAATCCCAGAGAGGCTCTGCTTTATAATCAAGCTGGATGACATCGCTCCAGTCAAAGGGAGAGACAAATTTTCCGGTGGAGTCTTTTTCAAACCATTCGGGATGATCGGTCGCCATTTTGTTATCCCATGATGTATGATTCCCAACCCAGTCAAGAATAACGTGAAATCCCATCTGATGAGCTTTAGAGACCAGCGCTTTGAAATCGTCAATGCTACCGAATTCCGGATTTATGCCTTTGTAATCCTTAATGGAATAGTAGCTTCCCAGTTCTCCTTTACGGTTTATTTCCCCTATAGGATATATGGGCATGAACCATAAAACGTTAACGCCAAGATCCTTTATCTCTGCCAGTGAGCTGTCTACTCCTGCAAACGAGCCTGATTTTGAAAATTGTCTGACATTAATCTCATAAAGCACCATGTTGCGTGTCCATTCAGCATGTTTTACTGATGTCGTAAGTGGTTCTTTTTCTGTTCCTTTGGTTTTAGGTTTGCATGCCGTGAAAAATATGGCTAGTCCGAGGCCAAGGACAATGATCCAGATTAGCGGTTCTTTCATACTTATTTTTTTAGTTCAATTATCATTGCGGTTTTTGGTGCTATTGTAAAAGAAGTGAGGTCTGAAATGTTTTTACCGGATATCACTTCGTATCCTGATGAGAATCCTTCCATGACCTCTCCATACCTTTCCCTGGTTATGACTCGTGATTCGTTCTCGCTGTTATTGAGAACAACCAGGACTGCTTCATTATCATTATACCTGGAATAGACATACAGGTTGTTTTCCGGGATGAACTGTTTGAGCTTGCCGGTGTGTATTACTTCCTTGTCTTTTCTCCAGTTAAGCAGATTGCGCGTAAAGAGATATGCCTCTTTTTCTGTATTGGTCATACCATCGGTGGTAAAACAGTTCCTGGTATCTCCGGGCCATCCTCCCGGGAAGTCAGTACGGATATAACCATCGCCCATGTTTTTATCTCCCTGAGTTAATATTTCAGTGCCGTAATAAATCTGAGGGATACCACGGGTTGTAAGTAAGAAAGTCATTGCCATCTTATATACCTCAGGCCTTTTACCTGTCTGGGTAAAGTACCTTGTGAGATCGTGATTATCAAGAAAAATGACGTTAGTGAACGGGTTGGGGTAGAGGAAGTCCTGCGCAAGCACATTATACAGCAGTGAAATGCCGCTTACGTCGCCCTGTGGCTCAACAAAAGCCCGATGAGTGGCAAAGGTGAATGGGAAATCCATTACCGACGGGAGGTTCGACTCATAACCGTCGGTGTTCTTCTTTCCGAGTGACCAGTAAGAAACAAATGATTCATGCTTATACCAAACCTCGCCTACAATAAAGAATCCGGGGTACTCGTCCGTTACTCTTTTTGCCCAGCGCGACATCATATTTTTCTCCGGAAAAGGATATGTGTCCATCCTGATACCATCGAGGCTACTGAAGCCTATCCACCACAGGCTATTCTGAGTCAGGTAGTTTTCAACAAGAGGGTTGCTCTGGTTAAGGTCGGGCATTGTAGTGTCAAACCAACCCTTCTCCATAATCTCCTTGTCACAGTCAGCTGCATAGGGATCAATATATGTGGAGGCAGTGTAGTTTGTCCTGGTGAAAGTGTTGAACTGATGAATCCAGTCTTTGCATGGAAGATCTTTCATCATCCAGTGTTCTGAGCCACAATGGTTGAAGATCATATCCATCATCACCTTCATACCTTTGCTGTGTGCAGTGGTAACCAGCTGACGAAATTCATCGTTGGTACCATATCTTGGATCAACCCTGTAGAAATTTGTTATTGCATAACCATGATAAGATGTCTGCTTCTGATTGTTTTCCAGGAATGGATTAAGCCATATACCGGTAACTCCCAGATCCTTCATATAAGAAAGATGGTCTGAGATGCCTTTCAGGTCTCCGCCATGCCGCCCGTTGGGATTTTGCCTGTCCGGCCCCTCATACATCCCTTCCACTTTATCATTTGAAGGGTCCCCGTTTGAAAACCTGTCTGGCATAACAAGATAGATCACATCCGAGGTGTTAAAGCCTTTCTGCGGCTCTGTTGACTTTTGTAAAAGGGTATAGTTATAGGATATCTTTTCCTTGCCCCTGGTAAAAACTATTGATGGATTACCCGGATTACAGCCATCATCAATTTTCAAGTTGATAAAGAGATAATTGGGGTTCTCTGTTTTTACCACTGTGCTTATTGAAAGGCCAGGATATGACGTACTTACGTCGTATCCAGAGATGCCTTTGCCGTAAACCATGAGCTGTAATTCAGGGTTCTTCATTCCAATCCACCATGATGGTGGCTCAACACGCTCAATACGCTGTAACGGTTGTGCCTGAAGCATTACTGTAAGGAGAAGAGCCAGTACAGAGAAAAGAAGCGACTTTTTCATTTTCTTTTAAGTTTACTTGTTTTGCCCGATTCAATAGTAACAGCCTCATCATATAATTCAATACTTATTCCGGTATCGGAAAAGTTTGTAATTATCACATCTTTTTCGGTGACTTCAATCTTTAAAGGTTTATTGCGGAACCTCATAATGAAGGAGAACGATTCCCATGCTTCGGGTAGGGTAGGGTTGAGACAAACTTTATCGTTTCTTATCCTCATTCCTCCGAAGCCCTGGACAATCGCAAGCCATGTGCCTGCCATACTGGTGATGTGAAGTCCGTCTTTTACTTCCTTGTTATAGTCATCAAGATCGAGACGCGCAGTACGCAGATAAAGCTTGTATGCCCTGTCGTTATCCTTAAGCTTGGCTGCAAGGATGGAGTGAATGCTGGGTGAGAGCGAGGATTCATGAACACATCGCGCTTCATAAAAGTCGAAATTGCGTCTCAATGTTTCATCATCATAGTCGTCTTCAAAGAAATAAATTCCCTGGAGCACGTCTGCCTGTTTAATAAATACCGATCTGAGTATCCTGTCCCACGACCAGTGCTGGTTCAGAGGCCTCTCTGCCGGATCGAGGTCTGAGACAAGCATCTGTTCCTTGTCCATATATCCATCCTGCTGGAGGAAAATACCCATGGATTTGTCTTCAGGAAGATGAATCTTTACAATTATATCTTTCCACCGTGATATCTCTTTTTCAGTATCAAGTGAGAGACGCGATACCACAGCATTGTATTTGGGATTGTTTACACTATGGAGCCACTCAAGAGATTCAATGGTATACTTAAGAGTCCATCGTGCAATAGTGTTTGTGTACCAGTTGTTGTTTACATTGTTTTCATATTCGTTGGGGCCGGTGACACCAAGAATCACATATTTATTTTTCTCATCCGACCAGGTTGCCCTCTGTGACCAGAATCTTGAGATGCCAACCAGCACATCGAGGCCATAATCACCAAGATAATCCCTGTCGCCGGTGTTTCTCACATAGTTAAATATTGCATATGCGATTGCTCCATTTCGATGTATCTCCTCGAAGGTTATCTCCCATTCGTTATGACACTCTTCACCATTCATGGTTACCATCGGGAAGAGGGCAGCACCATCTTTAAAACCCAGCTTGCCGGCATTCTCTATCGCTTTGTTTAGCTGTTTATACCTGTAAAGAAGCAGGTTTCGTGCCACATGCGAATCGGCGGTGTTAAGATAAAAAGTAAAGGCAAAAGCTTCCGTATCCCAATAGGTGCTCCCACCGTATTTCTCTCCGGTAAAGCCTTTGGGACCAATATTAAGTCGGGGGTCTACCCCGGTATAGGTCTGGTAAAGCTGGAAGATATTAAACCTGATACCCTGCTGTGCCTCGACATCGCCCTTGATAACAATGTCGCCCTGTTCCCATCTTTCTGCCCATGCCTTTTTATGTTTCTCAAACATTGCCTCAAAACCCTCGCATTCTCCTTCGTAAGCTACAGCCATAGCTTTTGCCTCCATCGAGGCCGGGTTGTGGTTCAGGGATGACAGTACAGCCACATATTTATTTACCTCAAAGGTATCTCCTGAGGAATAACGACTTGTGAAAACGACTCCGCCATATTCACTCCTTGCCGATATGTTTGTATTGCCTTCTGTAACATCCTTCCCGTTGAGACGGAAGACATTTGTCTGTGCCGAAGCGACAACAAATCCAGTCTTACGGGTCTGTGATTTTACCACTAACTTTTTGCCTTCGGTTTTAACACTTGTCCCTTCCCAGAATTTCTCACCATAGTTGGCATCCTCATTCTTTACATCGGCATTTATATAGGATGATATTCTGATATTGCCGTCACCACCAGATATCCTTACAGAATATTTTATTGCTGCTTTTTCCGGTTCACTTAATGATACGAAACGCTTTGCCATCACTTCAACAACGCGACCCGAAGACATTTCTGCCGTGAAGGTTCTTTCCAGAAGACCTTCTTTCATATCAAGAACACGGGAGAAGGATTTAATGGTACATGTTGCAAGATCTAACTGTATGCCGTCGACTTCAACATCAATGCCAATCCAGGACATGGCGTTGGGAACTTTGGCAAAGTACTCGGGATAGCCTATTTTCCACCATCCGACTACAGTTTTATCAGGATAATATACACCTGCAACATAGCTTCCCTGAAGTGTATCGCCACTATATTTCTCCTCAAAATTTGCCCTTTGCCCCATCATCCCATTACCTATGGAAAAGATGCTTTCTGAGTCCCTGCTGTTCTCCGGCTCGAACCTGTTCTCAATAATCTTCCACCCGTCCGGTACAAAACGTGAGTTCATTATTTTTCTTTTATAGTTTTCTTAATTGTTCAATGCTTATACCTGCAAGATCTGGCACCACTATCTCTGCCTTTGACAGGTTTTTCTGTTCGCCAATCCCCACACATTTCATTCCCGCTGCATGAGCAGCTTCAACGCCGGCCTGAGCATCTTCAAACACAATGCATAATGCCGGATCAAGCCCAAGTTTTTCTGCTCCCATGAGGAATACTTCCGGATCTGGTTTGGCCTGAGTAACGCTATACCCGTCTATTACAATATCAAACATCCTGTTAAGCCCTATCCTGTCAAGAATGACGCCTGCGTTTTTGCTTGCCGATCCTATTGCCGTAAGGATGCCTTCTTTCCTGAGGCTCTCCAGCAGGCTGATGCTCCCGGGAAGTATCTCTGCCGGGGTCATTTGTGAGATATATTCAATATACCAGTTGTTCTTCCTGGTGGCCAGGACAATTTTTTCCTCATCACTTTTTTCAATCCCGCCTATCCTGAGAAGGATATCCAGTGATGCCATCCTGCTCACCCCTTTAAGCTCTTCATTCTGCTCGGAACTGAAGTCAAACCCCAGTTCATTTGCAAGTCTTCTCCATGCCTGGTAATGATACCTGGCTGTGTCAACAATTACTCCGTCAAGATCAAAAATACAACCCTTCAAATCCATCTTATTTTTTGTCGTCTACGTCTTTAACAAATTTAACACTAAGTGCAGCTATCAACATTGAAATACCACCTGTCAGAAGTGCCAGCATAGTATTGCCATTGAAGAGATGATTTACCATACTCCCGAGAATACTGGCAGCAAGTATCTGAGGTATTACAATGAAAAAGTTGAAGATTCCCATATAAGTACCCATCTTATCCTTTGGCAATGAGCCTGTGAGAATTGCATATGGCATGGACAGAATGCTGGCCCATGCCAGACCTATACCCAGCATCGGGAAAATGAGCAGTGTCGGGGAACCTATAAAATTTATTGATATAAGACTCAATCCACCTACCGCAAGGCAAATAGAATGAGTGATTTTTCTGTTGGTATATCTGGCCATTACAGGCAAAAGAAAAGCGACAACAGCAGAGAATCCATTGTAAATTCCAAAGAGCACTCCAACCCAGTTGGCGCCTTCGTTATAAGCCTTTGATGCTGTATCTGTTGTTCCGTAAATGTGGGAAGTAACTGCTGAAGTAGTGTATATCCAGAGTGAAAACAGGGCAAACCACGTGAAAAACTGAACGATTGCCAGCTGGCTCATTGTGGATGGCATATGTTTCAGGTCAGTGAGAATAGCGTTAAGACCGTTTTCACCTCTTCCTGAATCCTTCAGAAGCCCTGCAAGTATCTGTAAAAGACCAAATAAGCCAATGAGTCCGGAAACGACATAAAGTTCCTTTTCAAGATTTACTTTTGTCAGTACGAGAGTGAGAACAGCTCCTATACCAAGCCAGATCAATCCTGGAATGAAAAAGCTGGTCTCTTTTGTTGATAGTGCTAAATGGGTCTTATTCTCCAGCTCAATTGCTTCAACAGACTCCCCTCTGGCTATCTTTTCGCCTTTGTCAAACTCTTCAAGCTCTTCAGGAGAATACTCTTTGGTTTTTATTACTGTCCATAAAACAGCCAGGATAAGAAGACATCCGCCAATATAAAACGACAGTTTCAGATTTAGAGGGAGCAGCTTCCCTGGATCAGGTACCTCCGGGACATTGAACAGTTTGACAAGAAGCCACGGGAGAAAAGAACCAAGCACAGCTCCAATTCCAATAAAAAAGCTCTGCATCGCAAAACCCATTGTACGCTGTTCTGATGAAAGCATATCTCCGACAAATGCCCTGAAGGGTTCCATAGAGATATTAATTGATGCATCCATAATCCAGAGCATACCTGTGGCAAAAAGCCATGTTGGAGAGTTGGTGATAATAAACAAGGCCAGTGTGGCAAGAATTGCCCCTGTAAGAAAATATGGACGACGCCTGCCAAGACGATTCCAGGTCTTATCACTCATATGACCAATAATTGGTTGTACCAGCAATCCCGTTACAGGAGCAGCAATCCATAATATAGGTATCTGATCGACTTTGGCACCCAGGGTTTCAAAAATGCGGCTTACATTTCCATTTTGCAGGGCAAAACCGCACTGAATGCCCATAAATCCTAAGCTCATATCCCATATCTGCCAGAATGAGAGCCTGGGTTTCCTTCTATATGTTAAATTCATAGAGTGGTTTTTGACATTTTTCTACCAAATAGTTCTTATACCAAAAGTAAACTATATAAACGGCTCAGCAATGCGTATTTTAAAGCATTACCCCACCATTTTTCGGGCGTTTAAGGCCATAGAATTATTTCAAACGTTTTCGGGCTGATACATTTTTTTTGGAAGGAATACTATTTATATTAATTCTAAATAAAATCATCCTTTCCCTCACCTTTATCTGGAGACACATACCACCCCGTTCTCCCATCTCTCTTTTGACTTTTGACTTTTGACTTTCGACTTTCGACTTTCATCTTTCATCTTTAGACTCACAAAGATTTCATAAATTTGATATATACATCAAACATCAAACGCCATGGCAGAATTCACATATGAGAAGCTTTTTCAGCATGGTGCTGATAAAACCAGATACAAGCAGCTGAGCAGGGATTATGTTTCAGTTATTGAATGTCTGGGGAGGAAGGTGGTTAAGATTGAGCCGGAGGCGCTTGTGCTGCTGGCTTCAGAAGCCTTTAAGGACATAAACTTTTACCTTCGCACTTCACATCTTGAGAAGCTGGCGGCCATTCTTAACGATCCGGAGGCAACGGATAACGACAGGTTTGTTGCCTGGGTGATGTTACGCAATACCGTTATCTCTGCAAAAGGAGAGTTGCCATGGTGCCAGGATACCGGGACAGCAATAGTTATGGCATATAAAGGTGAGAATGTCTTTACCGGTGTTGATGATATTGAGGATCTGTCGCGGGGCATTTTCAGCACATACCGGGACAGGAACCTGAGATATTCGCAGATAGTACCTTCAACCATGTTTGATGAGAAGAATACTGGCAGCAACCTGCCGGCACAGGTAGATATCTTCTCCTGCAGCGGTAGTGAGTATGAGTTTCTTTTTATTGCCAAGGGAGGGGGCTCTGCAAATAAGACTTTTCTTTATCAGCAATCGAAGTCGCTGCTTAATGAAGCTTCACTGACCAGGTTCATTGACGAGAAGATAAAAGAGCTTGGCACTTCGGCGTGTCCGCCATATCACCTTGCTGTTGTTATAGGAGGCACCTCGGCTGAAATGACGCTGAAGACGGTGAAACTTGCATCGGCGGGATACCTTGATAACCTTCCCACTTCGGGGAGCAATGGTGGCAGAGCCTTCCGCGATATGGAATGGGAGCAGAAGATTGAAAAGATTTGCCGGGAGTATGGCGTTGGAGCTCAGTTCGGAGGGAAATATTTTGTACATGATGTACGTGTCATAAGACTGTCGCGCCATGCTGCATCCTGTCCGGTGGGCATTGGCGTAAGTTGCAGCGCCGACAGGAACATTAAAGGAAAGATTAATGCAGACGGAATCTTCCTTGAACAGCTTGAATTGCATCCTGAGCGTTTTCTGCCCAAAAAAGCTCCGCAGCTTGACAAACCTGTTGAGATAAACCTTGACCGTCCTATGAAGGAGGTGTTGGAAGAGCTTTCAAAATACGAGGTAAAGACACGCCTTAGTCTTTCAGGAACACTTATTGTCGCACGCGACATTGCCCATGCAAGGATTAAACAGATGATCGATGAGGGCAAACCGATGCCACAGTATTTTAAAGATCATCCAATTTATTATGCCGGACCGGCAAAGACACCCGAAGGTATGCCTTCAGGAAGTTTCGGGCCTACAACAGCCGGACGGATGGACTCTTATGTCAATCTCTTCCAGAGCCTGGGAGGATCAATGATAATGGTTGCCAAAGGGAACCGCTCAAAACATGTCATTGAGTCATGCCGCAGACATGGAGGATTTTATCTTGGATCCATTGGCGGACCCGCTGCAGTGCTGGCAGCAGAAAATATCCTGTCGGTAGAAGTTGTCGACTTTGAAGACCTGGGAATGGAGGCGGTAAGGAAGATTGTAGTAAAAGATATGCCCGCCTTTATTATTACTGACGATAAAGGCAATGATTTTTTTGATGGCTATAACAACAAAGATTAAAAGTTTTTAGAATGAGAAGCTTAACAGGGTCTGAAAAAAATATTAGCTTTAATCCTGATATATTTCTGCATACAATCTATTTAATTATTAAGTTATGAAATTCAGATCATTCTTATTCCTGTTTCTTCTTTGTTGTTTAAATGCATATTCACAGTATGAATACCGGCCAGGGTATATTGTAAAACCTGGCGGAGCGACTGAAGAAGGCTTCATAAATTTTTCGGCCAGTGCTTCCAATGCAAAAAAGTGCGAATTTAAAAAGGATATGGAGTCTGATAATGTGACATATTTACCTACAGAAATTGAAGCCTATCGTATAAAGGACAGTAAGTATTTTGTAAGTAAAAGAGTATCGATTGATAACGTCGAAGCTGATGTTTTCCTTGAGTGCCTTATCTCCGGAGTTGCTTCCGTATACTATATCATGTGGGATTCAAAGGATGTATATTTCCTGGAAAAAGATGGCAAGCTGACACAGATGAATAATAATCCTTTAGTTAATACCAGAAATGAATACCACGACCGTGAAGCTACAACCAATCAATATATCGGTGTTCTGAAATACAATTTCAGCGATTGCCCCCAGATTACCGGGAAAATTGAAAATGCAGCATTTACAAAAAGATCCCTGATCAAATTGTCAAAAGAGTATAACGATCTGGTTTGCCCGGATAAGCAATGCATTATTTACGAAAAGAAACAGCCTTCATTTCATGTTCGGTTGGGAGGAGACCTTTCCTACGGGATTAGCAATTTAAAGTATTGTTACAACACTGCACTCAAATTTTCACCTGACATTACAAATTACCTGCAGATCAACCTTAATGCGCAGGTAAAACTCGATGAGCAGGGAGCATTCTATTTAGTAGGGACAGTTGGTTATTCTGAAAGCAAATACAAAAAACTGAACAGTAACACCCTTAACAATTATGTGTTGGTGCCAAACGATGTGCATTACAATATTTCGGCACTAAGAACTTCAATTCAGCTAAAATACAAAATGAGAGCCGGTAAAGCTACTCCTTACATTTCATTAGGCCTATTCACTCCTTTGTTTTTGACAGACAAGGGTACAATAACAAATGACAAAGATCAGACCGTTACTTTTACAACAGCTGGATATAATACGGATCGTCATTTATGGCTTCCCGGTGAAACCAGTGAAATTGGCGTTGAAATTGGCAAGAGTCCATATTGCTTCTCATTTTCCCTGTGCAATGACTATTATTTCTCGACTCCATTGGCAGGGAGTTATAATTTAGGGTTGAAATGCGGGTATTATTTTAAATGACCAATAGTGTGGAAGAAAACAAAGAAACTGTCTTCCCTTATGCTTTACGAAACAGGTTCTGCTCTCTTCGGCCTTAATTGCACATAAGCCTGTATGAATGAAAGATAAAAGCAGATTCTTAATACTGGTTTCATTTATATTCCTGCTGATTGCTTATCATCTTTTCGGATATACAGGCCATTATGGCTACGACGATATCCATTACGCCAGGCTTGCAAATGATTTCAACAATGGCATAGTAGACTATAACGACCATTTCTCATACAGAATAGTTGTCATATTATTTACAGCCTTATCTTATCGCATATTTGGCATCAGCGATTTTGCCTCATCGTTACCCGCAATTATTGTTTCGATCTTAATTCTGACAATAGTCTTTTTTGTACTGAAAAAAGAGAGTAAGCGAACAATTGTAATAGCCCTGTCTTTAACAACACTCTCAGACTGGTTTCTTTTTTATTCCGATAAGCTGATGCCGGATATTTATGTAGCCCTGTTTATCACTGAAGGATTATTCGTTATCTGGTATTATAAATTTTCTGCAGGTCACAAAAAGGCACTTTCATGTTCTGTTCTTCTTGTCCTGTCGCTTCTTTTGGGCTTTTTGGCCAAAGAAACGATAGTGTTCATCATACCCCTGTTAGCTTATCTTTTTATTGCCGACATTATATTCAGGCGTGATATTAAATTCTGGATTTACACTTTAATTGGAGGATGCGTTGCTCTTATACTTTATTTTTTTGTAACCTGGCTTATAACAGGAGATTTTCTTAAAAGATTTGAAGCAATATCAGGCAATGGCTACCTGAATTTATGCAGCTATGATAAACAACCAGCCGCCTTTTTGATAAAGAGGATTACCCGTGACTTTTTTGAAATGCTTGTTTACCAGACAATGATAACCGGATTCATTGTGGTTATTGCATATCTGTTCAGGAAGAAATCAGCAGAGATTTTTAAATTCAATGACTCTTTATCTTTCTGGATCACTTCGGCATTAATCCTTTTGCTATCCTCCAATTTTATGCCCACTTCTCTTAAAGCTTATTCACCATTATGCCCCGACCCGCGTCATTACCTTTTTTTAATCCCTGTATCATCGATCCCCGCTTCAGTAATTTTAAATGAATTCATTGAAAAGAAAAGCTTTAAAATCCAGCTGGCAGCAATGCTTGCACTGGTTACTTTTATGTCCTTTTTTATCACGGGGAATTCTTTCCGGCAACTTTACCTGCCACTGACAATTCTTTTCTCAGTATACATTTTTGTTGCTCCAAAACCTGTTAATCAGAAAATATTTTCGGTTTTGCTCTTTATTGTCTTACTGATCATACCACTGTCAATGATTAATTACTCCCGGAAAGTCAGTTATAGAAAACAAAAGGAGATACTTGTCAGTCAGGTAATCAGTCAGAATAAAGATTGTGTTGTCATTACAGATGAGGTTCAAAAGAGACTGGGAGAGTATTACTGCCGGTTCGATAAAAACAGCAATGTTGAATTCCAGGACTTCATGGAGTTTAAAAACGACACAACTGATAGACGGGGAAAGTTATTGTTACTTAACTGGTATACAGAATATTTATCGGGAACGGAGAACGAGAACCTGCCATATTATGCAAGGCATATATCTTCAGATAACAAACTGATTTTTCAGGACAGGCAGCTGAATATTTCCATCTATGAAATGGAACATTTTCATTTACCTGAACAGGCAGGAGCAACCTTGCTTTACACCTTCAATGGTTTTGAGAAGAAGGTCACTTATTGGAATCAGGATGATAGTGATATTACGAATGAGAAATTTTTTGAGGGAGACAGATCAAACAGGGTGAGAGAGTTCTCTTCTACGTTTGAATACCCGTTGGACTCCCTTGAGACAAATGATTTTACCCGGATCATAATATACGGTTCACTTTTTTGTAATTTCAATGACAGGAGTGGTGCTAAACTTGTTGTATCTGTTGAAGATAAGAACAGTACTTATATTTGGAAGGCTCACGAGGCCGCCAGAGATATTAAAGCTTACTCCAACTGGTGGCCTGTAAAGTATGAGGTTGAATTGGACAGAAGGTCTATTAAGAAAGACTCAAAGCTGAAAGTGTACCTGTGGAATATCGAAAAGGAGAACGCCTTTATTGATAATTTCGAAGTAATGATAAAGGGTTATAATGACAAACAGAAACAATAAATAAATATGAGGAGCAGGAATCTTCTGAGACTTTTTCTTGTTATGGCATTATGTTTTAACCTCAGTTTTGCATTCGGCCAAAAAAAAGATAAGGCATTAAACAGTAAGTATCTCTTTATTGACGACGCAGAGTTGTACGTTTATTTCCCTGGTGCAACTGATGGAGCATCGAGTGAGAAGCTGTTTCTTAAATTTATTAATGACAACCTGAAATATCCTGAGGTTGCAATTGAGAATGCTTTGACAGACAAAGTTGTGGCCAGTTTTATAATCGGGAAGAACGGCAGTATTTCACATATTAGAATTGAGCGATGTGCTTTTCCTGTTCTTGGGAAAGAGGTCATTCGTGTTCTTTCACTTATGCCTGCATGGGAGTGGGATAAGAGGGTCAGTAAGAAAGACCGCCGAAAAACAAAGAGGTTGGTTCCGGTATATTTTACGTTGACATAATGAAAGAAGAGCTGATCCTGAGCAGTCAACAAGTGATGCTGAAAAAAATAAAACAAATTTAACTCCGGATATTTATGAAGGGAAAGAGCAAACTCAAAGTATGCCCGGTGGAACTTGCCGGCGGTTTGGATAACAGGTACAGAAAATTATTTCAAAACCCTTATAAAATATTAAGGCCATTCATAAAAGAGGGAATGACTGTTCTGGACATGGGTTGCGGACCGGGTTTCTTTTCGCTGGAGATAGCCCGTTTACTTAAGGGAAAGGGATTTGTCTACGCTGCCGACCTGCAACAGGGCATGCTTGATATTGTCAGGAAAAAGGTTAAGAGTACAGACCTGGAACAGGTGATAAAATTGCACAAATGCCAGGATGACTCCATTGATCTTGGATCAAAAGTAGATTTTGTACTTTTATTTTATGTTGTTCATGAGGTGCCTGATCAGGAAAAACTATTCAGGGAGCTAAAGTCGCTGCTGAACCCCGGGGGTGAAATTTTTATTATTGAGCCAAAAATCCATGTTACTCGCCAAGCATTCAATGACATGACCTCACGCTTGAAAACATTGGATTTTCAAATTGTTGTCCGGCCTAAAGTTTTCTTCAGCAGAGCTATTGTTTTAACAAGCCATGAATAATTCATAAGCGTTAATAATTTTCAAGCTTTACTCCAGGTACAGAATACTATTCATTAAAAACATAGAAGTGATATGTCATTTTCACAGTAGAGACGCTATTAATCGCGTCTCTACATTTAATATATGGTTAAAAGTTTAAAATAGAAAGCAAAAAATTAAAAAAGGTTAATAAATGGTATAAAATATGTTTTAAAACAACAAAACATAAATTAAAAACACTACTTTTACACCCTTGTGTTTTTATAAAGTTGATTTATTAATGGTTTTTTAATTATGTGTGGTGTTGTTGGAGTATTTGATCTGAAGAAGAAAGCGCAGGAGCTAAGACCACAGCTTCTGGAAATGTCAAAAAAATTGAGGCATCGTGGTCCCGACTGGTCAGGGATCTATTGTGGTGAAAAGGCTATTATTGCTCATGAAAGACTGTCAATAGTTGACCCCCAGTCAGGAGGTCAGCCCCTTTTCAGCAACGATAAAAGTTTAATTCTTGGAGTAAACGGGGAGATATATAATCATCGGGAGATAAGAGCCCGGTTTAAAGATAAATATCAGTTTCAGACCCAGTCGGACTGTGAGGTCATCCTTGCACTATATAATGAAAAAGGAAAGGATTTTCTTGAAGATCTCAGCGGCATATTTGCCTTTGTTCTTTATGACGAAAAGAACGACTGCTATCTTGCTGCCCGTGACCAGATAGGTGTTGTTCCACTTTATATGGGCTGGGATATCTACGGAAACCACTACTTTGCCTCGGAGCTTAAAGCTCTTGAAGGCGTATGTAAGAAAATCGAAGTATTTCCTCCGGGACATTATTATTTCAGCAAAGAGGGTGAGGTTAAGAAATGGTACGACCGCGACTGGAAGAGTTATGATGCTATTAAAGATAATGAAAGCAATATATTCACTCTTCGTGAAGCGCTGGAACAGGCTGTACATCGTCAGCTGATGTCAGATGTGCCTTATGGTGTGCTGCTCTCGGGAGGCCTCGACAGTTCCATAATATCGGCCATAGCTCATAAGTATGCCGCCAAACGTATTGAGTCTGATGATAAGAATACCGCCTGGTGGCCACAACTGCACTCTTTCTCAGTCGGGCTTGAGGGTTCCCCAGACCTGGCTGCTGCCCGTAAAGCAGCTGATCATATTGGGACCATCCACCATGAGATCCACTTTACCATACAGGAAGGACTGGATGCCATTCGCGATGTGATATATTACCTTGAGACTTATGATGTGACAACGGTCAGGGCTTCAACACCCATGTACCTTATGTCGCGGGTAATTAAATCGATGGGAGTGAAGATGGTGCTCTCCGGTGAAGGCGCCGATGAGGTCTTTGGAGGATATCTTTATTTCCATAAGGCACCCAACGCAAAAGAGTTCCATGAAGAGACTGTGAGAAAACTTGGTAAACTTCATCTCTACGATTGCCTCAGGGCAAACAAGGCTTTATGTGCATGGGGTGTTGAAGGCCGCGTGCCATTCCTCGACAAAGAGTTCCTTGACGTGGCTATGCGCCTTAACCCGGAAGACAAGATGATTAAAAACGGACGGATGGAAAAATGGATACTGAGAAAGGCGTTTGAGGATTATCTCCCTGAAAGTATTGCATGGCGCCAGAAGGAACAATTCTCTGACGGAGTGGGTTATTCATGGATCGATACTCTGAAGGAGATGACAACAAAAGCTGTCACTGATGAACAGATGGCTTCTGCAAGGTTCCGTTTCCCCATCAACACACCCCGTAATAAGGAAGAATACTATTACAGGTCAATATTTAATGAGCATTTTCCATCAGAGGCAGCAGCACTGTGTGTTCCTTCTGTACCCTCTGTGGCATGCAGCACAGCCGAAGCGCTGGCATGGGATGAGTCTTTTAAAAACCAGAATGATCCCTCGGGCAGAGCTGTTAAAAGCGTGCATGTAAAGTCTTATGTCTAG
>Ga0116171_10000942_pt1 | contig 30053 bp, 27 predicted proteins | sample AD_JPNHW2_MetaG_FD_89798 | JGI IMG/M metagenome (GOLD analysis project Ga0116171, IMG submission 89798) | Active sludge microbial communities of municipal wastewater-treating anaerobic digesters from Japan - AD_JPNHW2_MetaG | ecosystem: Engineered > Bioreactor > Anaerobic > Digestate | place...
AATGAATGAGATGAGCGGTCTTATAAACCGCCTGAAAAAAGAACAGAATGCGATCATTCTCGCCCACACCTATACTCATCCTGAAGTTCAGGAAATAGCAGATTTTGTAGGCGACAGCTACGGTCTTTCAAAAAAAGCTGCACAGAAAGGAGATTTTGATACCATTATTTTTGCAGGAGTTAAGTTTATGGCTGAAACGGCAAAAATACTTTCTCCAGAGAAAAGAGTTCTGCTTCCGGTTCTTGAAGCCGGATGTCCGATGGCTGGAATGATAGATGAATTCAGGCTTATGGATTTTAAAAAACAATATCCTGATACTGCCGTGGTATGTTATGTCAACAGCGATGTCAGAACAAAAGCTCTGAGCGATGTCTGCGTAACAAGCTCAAATGCCGTGAAAATAGTTAGAAAAATGAAAGAACGGAAAATACTTTTTGTTCCGGATAAACATCTTGGAAGTTTCGTCGCAGAACAGGTTCCGGAAAAAGAAATTATCTGCTGGAACGGCTACTGTCCGGTACATGCCGCAGTTAAAGCGAAAGATGTCATTGAAACAAAAAAACTGTTTCCGGATGCTATTGTTCTTATGCATCCTGAATGTCCGCCTGAAGCAAGAAAAACAGCAGATTTCATCCTTTCGACAGGACAGATGGAAGAGCTGGTGAAAGAAAAGAAATATCATCAGTACATAATCGTCACTGAATCAGGAATAACATATCCTTTGAGTAAAGCAGATAAAGATGCTGAATTTATTGAACTTATAGGTGCAAATCTTCATTGCGTCAACATGAAAAAGATAATGATAAACAATATCCTCGAATCGCTTGAACTGGGCGTTTATGAAATAGAAATACCTGATCTTATTGCAGACAAAGCGCGGATCGCTCTCGAAAGGATGCTCGAACTTGCACAGTAACCGGAGAAATCAATGAAGCCCATATCACAGATAGGAAATTTTAAATTTAACTCAAGACTTTTTCTGGGAACCGGAAAATATCGGTCGAACGAAGAAATGATCTCATCGGTCATCAGCTCAGGAACGCAGGTTGTCACTGCATCACTTCGCAGAATGGACCTTGAAAAAGGTGAGTCGCTTCTTAAACCGCTCCTTGAAAATAAAAATATTATCATTCTCCCGAATACTGCCGGTGCAAGAACTGCCGATGAAGCCGTTTTTTATGCTGAACTTGCAGAGGCGGCAGGACTTCCGAAATGGGTGAAACTTGAGCTTACTCCGGAACCGAGATATCTGCTTCCGGATCCTATTGAAACACTGAAAGCCACTGAAATTCTTGTGAAAAAAGGATTTACGGTGCTTCCATATATCAATGCCGACCCGATGCTTGCGCTGCGTCTTCAGGATGCAGGTGCCGCAACTGTGATGCCCCTTGCCTCTCCGATCGGAACGAATAAAGGAATCATAATGTTTGAAATGATCAGGATAATAATTGAACAGGCAAGAGTTCCCGTGGTTGTCGATGCAGGAATCGGTTCACCGTCCGATGCGGCAAAAGCGATAGAAATGGGTGCTGATTTTGTCCTCGTGAATACTGCAATAGCCACAGCAAAAGATCCGGAAAAAATGGGAGCAGCATTCAAACTGGCAATTGAGGCGGCATCACTCGGGCTTGCCGCAGGAATTCCCGGAAAATACGAATCTGCTCAGGCTTCAAGCCCTGAACTCGATTTCATCGATAAATTGTAGGCAAAAATGCTCACCACCGAACAGTCAGAAATAATAAAAATAATAAATTCCGACAATATCACGATAGATGATTTTAAACTTTTACTTTCACCTTCTGTTGACAATGCCATTCTCAAAAAAATGGCTCAAAAATCAATGGAACTTACAAGAAAAAGGTTCGGCAGGGCGATATCGCTCTACATTCCGTTATATTATGACAATAGATGCATAAATGGTTGTATATACTGCGGTTTTAACGCAAGAAATAAAATAGAAAGGAAAAGGCTCACCCTCGAAGAAATTGAAAAAGAAGCTTTTTTTCTGAGAAAAAATCATTTCAAAAACATACTTCTTGTCGCAGGTGAACATCCTGAAAGTTCTGATATTGATATGCTTGTTCCGATGATTCGAAAACTGCATGATCTCGGCTTCACATGTGTCAGTATCGAAATAGCTCCGCTTGAAGAAGAGGCATACAGAACGCTTGTAAAAGATGCACACCTTGACGGACTTTACATTTATCAGGAAACTTACAATAGAACTGTCTATGATTCTGTTCATCCATTTGGGAAAAAGAAAGATTATGACTGGCGGCTTGAAACTGCCGTGCGAGGTGCAAAAGCAGGTATTTCAAAAATTGGGATAGGCTTTCTCCTTGGATTGCACGATTTCCGCGAAGATGCGATAAGTCTTGCAGATCATTTGAATTTTCTGATGAGAAACCACTGGCAGAGCGAATATTCCCTCTCTTTTCCCAGAATCAGAAATGCAGCCGGCGTGAATGATGCTTTCAAAAATGTCAGTGACAGAGATTTTGTCCAGCTTGTCTGCGCTTTGCGGCTGATGTTCCCTGAAACCGGAATGAGCCTTTCAACAAGGGAATATCCCGGTTTCAGAGATGCTATTATTCCTCTCGGATTCACCAATTTAAGTGCAGGGTCTTCAACAGCGCCTGGCGGATATTGTGAATCGAATCATAACCTTCAGCAGTTTGAAGTTGAAGATCCGAGAACTCCGGAACAAATATCAACCGTTTTAAAACAAATCGGGTTTGACCCTGTATGGAAAGACTGGCAGTAACAAAAAAATTCCTGATTATCGCAGTCTGGATATTTTCTATCTGCAATTTTGCGGCACTTTTCTATATTGCAGCATATCAGATACCTTTCCCTTATTCACTGGAATGGATTGAAGGTACAATGATGGATCATGTTCTGAGAATACTTAGCGGACTGCCGATATATACCGCTCCTTCAATAGATTTTGTCCCGTCGCCTTACACGCCGCTTTATTTCTATCTGAGTGCGGCACTGTGTCACCTTTTTGGAACTTCGATAGGAATACTCAGGATAATTAGTGCGTTATCTACATTTTCAATTATTGTGACACTTTTTCTGTGGGCAAAAAAAGAGACTTCGTCAATTACCGCTGGAATATTTGCAAGCGGACTTTTTGCATCAACTTATTTGCTGACATCCAACTGGTTCTTTCTGGCAAGAAATGACATGCTTGCAATTGCATTTTTCATGTGGTCGGCATATCTGCTCAGATTTTGTACAGGAAAAAGGGCTTTATTTTATTCAGGAATTCTAATGTTTTTCTCAATAATGACTAAACAGAACGGACTTGTGCTTGCAGCCGGGCTTTTTACCGCAGGAGTGTTCATTCACAGAAAAAATATTCTGTTTTTTGCACTTTCACTATTTCCTATGCTGATTTTCTCGACAATGCTTTTAAATGAGCTTACATACGGATGGTTCTGGTATCTCACTTATGAAATGCCTGCTCATCATGGCACGATCTCAACAAGATTCCTGAGCTTTTTCACTGAAGATATCTTTCAAAAAAGTCTCCCTTTCTTTCTTGTAACGATAGCTTTTGTTGTTTTTGCATTTAAAGCACTTAGAAAAAATGAAGCTCTGTTCTATTTCTTCCTCACCGGTTCTACATTTCTTACAAGCTATCTGGGCAGAATCAAAGTGGGCGGAGCAAACAATGTTTTTATTCCATACTTTATCTTAGGAGCTTTATTTACGGCAATACTTTTAAAAAAAGCACTTCCCAAAAACCGTCTTCTGACCGTGCTTGTGATCATGATTGTAATACAGTCGGCAATAGCCGCATTCAATCCGCTTCGCTACAAACCATCTTCGAAAATAGTAAAATATTCTGAACAACTGCTTAATTTTGTTAAGAAATCAAAAGGCGACATTATTGTGCTTCCATCCGGATATACTGCATATCTTGCAGGAAAAACACCTTCAGCCCACACTTGTCTGATAAACGACATGCTACGCAATAAAGAAAGAAAAAAGGAATTTTCGGAAATGATCCTTAATTCGTTTGTCGAAAGGAAATATCAAACTGTTATCGTTAATGAAAAACTTATTCCGGAACCTTTGAAAAAGAACATCCTTAAAAACTATAAAAAAACAGCAATTAAATCAGGAATTGTAAGATGGATCGGTTCTTCTGACGGCTCAATTGAACCAGTTGATATCTTTGAACTCAAATCAGGAAAGAAAAAATGACAGCAAAAAAAATTATAAAGCCCTATTCTACAGGTGAAGAAATATCACACTCTATCACACACGGCATCGGGACTGCTCTTTCCATAGCTGGACTTGCGGTATCAGTAGTAATGGCAGCAAGAACTGGAGATGCGCTGAAAGTTTTAAGTTTTGTGATATTCGGCACTTCAATGATCCTACTTTACACCGCTTCAACTCTCTATCACTCTTTCACTCATGTAAAAACAAAAAATATTTTCAGATATATGGATCATATTGCAATATTCATCCTTATTGCAGGTACTTACACACCTATCGCTCTCATTCTTCTCAAAGGTGCCTGGGGATGGACTCTGTTTGGACTGGCATGGGGATTTGCAATAGCAGGAATTGTTTATCAGGCAGTATTTCTCAACAGATTCAAGTGGATATCTATTTCAATATATCTCGGAATGGGATGGCTCGCCGTTGTCGCCATACAGCCACTCATGGCAGTAATGCCGTTTGGACTGTTTCTGTGGATACTTGCCGGCGGACTTTTCTATACACTAGGCTCAGCATTCTATCTTATTGATAACATTAAGTTTTTCCACTTTGTCTGGCACCTCTTTGTTATCGCAGGCACCGTGTGTCACTTTTTCGGATTGATACTTTATCTTTTATAATTATCAAAGAAATCTTCAAATTCTTTGGCGATTTCCGGGTCTTTGCTGATGACGATCAGTTCTCTGTTCCGGTAACAGCCGGAAGATGTCCAGTTCATTGAGCCGAAAACGGTTGTTGAATGGTCTATGACTGCGAATTTATGATGAAAAAGGGTTTTATCGAGTTGCGGATTTTCATCATATTTTATATCGGCTCCTATCGAGGAAAGGTACTGGAACGCCCTTTTGTTCACAATTGTACGGTCATCCCCTTTCCAGTCATCAAAGATCATGTCAACGCCAATTCTATTCTTTATTCTGTTCTTAAGACCTGTGATGACAGGATTTTTTGTTGTGACGGTATAAACAGCCGCTTTTATTGAATTTTCCGATTTCAGCAACTCATTTTTTATCGCCATGCACCCTTTGCCTGGATTGAAAAATATCGTACCGATCTCTGTTTCGCACCCTTTTGAACATCTTTTTTCAATAACACCAGATGAAATATTATCGATCTCATTTTCAAGAATTTCTGCCGTCTGTGGAACATCGAGAAACAGAACAGCACTGTTTGAAGAACGGTCGTCCGAGCTGAAATTTGAAGAACTTATAAGCACATCTTTTGAATCAATAACCATGAATTTCGGATGATATATACCGTACTTGGTTTTGAATATTGAAAAATCAAACCCAGGCATCGAATTATCCTTGTTATTTCCGGCAACAACCTTCACATCAAGCCCTTCACCTTTTCTTTTTTCAAGAAGCTCTGACAAAACTCCGGCAGAATAAGTGTAAGTAGCTGCTTTTATTGAACTTGCTGCCTTAATAATAAGGCTTTTCTGAACCTGTTGTATCTCACCGTCGAAATAGACTCCGGCTTTAGCGGGAACAGAGACGGCAATATTTTTCCTTACAAGCGTTTGAGCAGGTGCGTTAAAGATAAAATAGATCGAGAAAGAAATGGCAACAAGAAAAATTGTCTCTATTTTTTCAGAGTATTTTATTAAGACTGATGACGACTTTTCACCCAATCAAAAATTCTCCTGAAAACAACTTTTAAAAGAGGCGCAACAGCTGGATTTTTCAGAGACACCCTTTTCAGTATCTCACTTTCTCTGTTAAGATCTTCTACCGGAAGACCGCTTGCTTTCTTGATATCAATGATCTTTAATGCAATATCTACCCGTTCAGACAGAAGTGCCGATATTGAATCATCAATTGAATCAAGCTTTTTTCGTAATTGTTCTATTTCAGTCTCTTTCATTTACAAATGCGGAAAGTTTTTTTATACGGCTGTACAATTTCTCAAACGATTGAAGACTGAGTGTCTGATATCCGTCCGAAAGTGCGCTTGTCGGATTATAGTGAGTTTCGATCATAAGACCGTCAACACCGAGAACAACGGCCGCCTCTGAGACAACCGGCACCAGTTTCGCAATACCAATGCTGTGTGAAGGGTCAAAAACCAGAGGAAGGTGGGAAAGACCTTTTATCAGAGGAATCGATGCAATATTCACCGTGCTTCTGGTAGTATCATCAAATGACTGTATACCCCTTTCGCAGAGAATGACATTTTCGTTGCCTTCAGAAACAAGATACTCGGCACTCAAAAGGAAATCATCCACTTTCGCACTGAGAGATCTTTTCAGAAGTATCGGTTTATCAACACGACCCAATTCCTTGAGAAGTGAGAAATTCATCATATTTCTTGCACCGACCTGAATGATGTCTGTATATTTCATGAACAGATCCAGATTTCTGACATCAACGATCTCTGAAATACATTTCATGTTGTATTTATCTGAAACTTCTCTGAGTATTTTCAAGCCTTCTTCACCAAGTCCCTGAAATGAATATGGAGATGTCCGGAGTTTATATGTGCCTCCACGAAGAATTTTGACTCCGAGATCGGAAAGGAACAAAGCAATTCTGTCAAGAGAGTCAAAACTTTCGACACTGCACGGACCTGAAATAAAGGAAAGCCCTTCACCGATCATTACACCATTGCCGAGATCTATTACTGTTTTCTCCTTTGTATCCTTTGAAACAAGATAGTAAGGCCTTGAAACATTTATTATTTTCTCAACACCAGGCATAGCCCTGAAACGACCCATATCAGAAGTGGTCAGATCTCCCACAACCGGAACAAGAGTAAAATTGACACCTTGGAGAACATCAAAGGACATTCCGTTGGCTACAAGCGTCTTTTTGACAGTATCAAGATATTCTTCCGAAACATTCTTCTTCAATACAATAATCATAACTAAAATCCTGCCGAAGTTTTCATTTCACTGATAAGTTGCATCACACAATCTCTTGAACTGTTAAGCAGTTCAATAAACCTTTCTCCGGAAACAGTCTCCCGCTCCGAAGTTCCCTGAATTTCGATTATATTTCCATTTTCACAAAATACAAAATTAAAATCGGCATCGGCTTTTGAGTCCATTTCGTAATTCAGATCAATAACGGTCTTTCCATCCACAGCTCCGCCGCTTATTGCACCGATCCACCTCTGAAGCGGATCTTCCTTTACAATGCCCTCCTTTACGAGCTTTCTGCAGGCAAGCGCAACAGCTATCATGCCGCCGTTTATGGATGCGGTCCTTGTTCCGCCGTCAGCTTCAAGCACATCGGAATCGATCATCATCGAGATTCCCGACATTTTCTTCAAATTGACCGCCATACGGAGAGATCTGCCGATAATTCTCTGAATTTCCGCAGTACGGCCTGATATCTTGCTTCTTTCTCTTGAAGCTCTTGTATTTGTAGCCCCCGGCATCAGTGAATATTCAGCTGTCAGCCAGCCGCTATCAGAACTGACATGGGACGGAGTTTTCATCTCAAGCGTCAATGATGTTATTATTTTTGTGTTTCCTGCAACAGTAAGAACTGAAGTGTACGGATTTTTCAAATAACCTGTTGTGAAAGAATAATTTCTCAAGAAAGCCTCCGGATATGAACAATATTACCAGCCGGGATTATACAGGCATACAATTATATAACCAATTTTATTTACAAATTAAGAGCCTGTTAATATAATTGCAGCCTAAAATGGTTTTGTTATTTTGTTTTTATGCTGGAGTTCAGATCTTGATTTTAAGAAAAGTTCTCATCATTATTTTCTTTTCAGTTTTTATTTTAGAACCGCTTTCAGCTCAGCAGAAAACCGCAGTTCTCAAGTTATGCACAAATTTAAACGGAGCACCTTTCATTCTTTCGACCCAAGATGAGACTACTGCGTCTAAACTCGGGTTTAAAAAATACAAGGAGACAACAACTTTCGTCCGTGATTTCAAAATCATGGTCGACAATGTTCCAAGTGCATACTTTAAACCGCTGAATGAAAACTGCATAACCATCTATAAAATTGAACCGGGCAGAAGAAGCGTTCTTATAGATCTTAAATCCGCTTCTTATACTTCGCTTGAGGCAAAGGCACCTTTTACTGTCAACTTTAAACCGGATCTTCTTTATGCCGCTGACATGGAAATCGTTGAGGGTCCGACAGCTACTGTCAGAATAAGTCAGTACGCAAGCAATATTGTGCTTTATCAGTCGCTTGAAAACAAGGAAGTGCCTGATTGTGAAAAGGAATGCAAAGTGCCGGTAGGCATTCCGGTATATTTTATGACCAAAGGTACTGATGAAAAAGTAAAATGCCCTGTCCAGTTTGAACTGATAGTCAATGATAAGAACGACAGCAGACTTGAATGCTACAAAAAGTCTTCCATAATGAAAATGCTTGCAGATCATGTCGAGAAAAACTCTATAATGTGCCGTACAAATCTGGAATATGCTTTTTTCAAAGTGTTCGGTGAAGGGTGCATCGTAACAATTAAAGCCGATAAGGACGGTTTGAGTTATGAAGCGCCTGAAATAAAGCTTTATCCTCTGGAAAAACAGAAATTCAAATATTTCTGGAAAATAAATTCAGGGGAAAAAAAACCTTATAATTTCAGCGGCGACAGAAAAGGTCCTGAAAAAACTCCGGCAGAGAATGAGCTGATAGAAATCATAGAGGAGAGAAACAATTGAAAATCGGAATATTCATTTCTGGAACAGGCTCAAATATGGAAACGGTTATAAGGAATTTTCAAAACGGAACACTGGACGGTGTGAGTGAAATAAGCTTTGTGCTTTCAGATAAAAAAAACGCCGGCGGCATAGAAAAAGCTCAGAAACTCGGAATTCAGACTGTTATCCTCCCGAAAATGAAAGATGAAACAAGAGAAAATTATGAACTGCGTCTTTATGATGCTGTAAAACCTTTCAATACCGGACTTATCGTGCTTGCAGGATTCATGAAGATCATCGGCAGTTCGTTCATGTCCCGTTATAAAGGAAAAATCATAAATATTCATCCTTCGCTTCTTCCTTCATTCAAGGGTGTGGATGCTCAGAAACAGGCTTTTGATTACGGCGTTAAAATTTCGGGATGCACTGTTCATTTTGTTGATGAGACACTTGACGGAGGACCGATCATTCTTCAAAAAAGCGTGGAAAGACACGAACTTGACACTGTTGACGACTTTAAGCACCGGATACTTGATGAAGAACACAGGCTGCTTTCAAAAGCGATATCAATAGTTGCACAGAACAATTATACCATAAAAGACAGGCTTGTCAGTCTGGAAAGGAGGTAACATGAAAGTTAAATTATTTCTGCTGATCCTGATTTCGACAGGAGCTTTTTATCTGGCGGCGGACTATCTTTTTGTTCAGTTCACCAAGAAAAGCATAAACGATTATGCAAAAAATACAGCTTCCCAATCGGTTTCTCTTTACAAATACAAAAACAAAGCTGATGCCGTAATTGAAATAAAAGCTGTTGAAGATCTTGCGAAAAAAGCTGAACTTGTCAACGCATTTAATACAGAAAAATGGGAAACAGCTATCGAAGGAAGCCCGACCGATCTTTCAAAAGTCACCGGAGAAAACCTAAGTGTAATAAAACAAATAGAATCAGATGTTCAGGTTGAACTTAATGTCATCAATAAACTATATGATAAAAATGAAGCTATTTTTGTTGTTGACAGACACGGGAATGTGGTTGCAAAAAATCTTGACGGGACTTTGTCAAACAAAAACTTTTCAGGGGAAATTCTTATATCTGCTGCACTTCAGGGAGTTTCTGATAGGGATATTGTTAAAATATTTGATAAAACCTATAGAGTTACGGCTGCTCCGATTCATGTGAATGGTAAAATAGTAGGCGCCTACTGTTCTGCTGATATGATCAATTCTGAAACAGCCAAAGATGTAGTTGCTGGGCTTTTTGATGAATCCACTTACAAAAATGTAGGCGATTTTTACTTCGGGTTCTTTGACAAAAAGACTCTGCTCGGAAGCACAATGCCGACAGAACTTCATGAGAATTTCAAAAGATTCATAATAGAAAACGCTGAAATGATAGAAAAAGTAGATTCCGAAGGAACAAAAAGGCACGACACAATTATCAGGCTTAAAAACGAATCTTTTTATGCCAGTATCTCCAAACATCCTTCACTTTCCGAATCAAATGACCTTTTTTATGTTACACTGGTTTCTATTGATAAAGCTGTAGGTCCGGTATCATCAAGACAGGGAACTCTTATTCTGATTGCTTTTTTCATTATTCTTATAGGACTTATTGTTATTGTAATAATAGATGAACAGTTCAACAGACCGGTCAACAAATTTATGGAAAATACTCTTGAGATAATTAACGGAAATGTAAAATACCGTTTTAACAATGAGGCTCCCGGTGTTGAAGGAAACCTTAATCAGAACGCAAATATGATGATTGCCTCCCTTCTGGGTGAGAAAATACCTGATAAAGAAAAAGAAGAAGATTAAACAATTAAATAACCGGAGGAAAAATGAGTTCTTTCAACAGTTTAAATAAGGTTATGATCCTTGGCAGACTTGGCAGGGATCCGGAAAAAAAATACACTGCATCAGGAATCGCAGTATGTAATTTTTCAGTTGCAACTTCAGAAAGTGTGAAAAAAGGAAATGCTTTTGAAGAAAAAACTGAATGGCATAAAATAATTGTTTTCGGCAACCAGGCTGAGACCGTTTCAAAATATGTAAAGAAAGGTTCTCTCGTATTCATTGAAGGAAGAATTCAAACCAGATCATATCAGGACAAGGAAGGACATGAAAAATATGTCACCGAGATAATTGCAAACAGTGTCAGATTTCTTGATCTCAAAGATGGCGGTTCTTCTGAAAGAGTCTATCAGCATAAAGACCCGTCAGTTGAAGCATCAAACGACGGAGCTGCAGTATCCGAACCTGTCAGCATCGACGGCGAAGAAGACGATTTACCTTTTTAATTATTTTTTCTTGATAAAATGCTAACTCTTATCCAGCAGCATGAAGTTTTCCGCCAATGGAAGAAATTTACAGCGGAAAGTATATTTGACGCTTCAATTATAAGACCTGTAATCGCAGAATCATGGTTCAGAAGCAGAGAATACAGCATCGATCCTGAAAACACCGGTATTCCATCAGTCAGTTCCGACCAGTTAAAATCAAGAAAGGAACTCAACAGACACCTGCTTTCGGTTGCATCTTCATATATGGAAACGATTTACGGTTTTATCTCGGGTTCAGGCGGAATAATAGTTCTTGCTGACAAAGACGGCGTAATACTTCATGTTCTCGGGGAAAATGTCTTTGAAAACTATCCCGGTTTTCCTGTTCCGGGTTCGATTTTTTCAGAACGGGAGGCTGGAACCAACGCCATCGGAACATGTCTGGCTGTAAACGCTCCTCTTGAGATAACTTCTGCAGAACATTTCTGCAAACTTCTTCATAAATGGAACTGTTCTGCTGATATAATCCGCTCTGATGACGGTCAAACTGCCGGAATTCTTGCTTTTTTCACATCACTGGATAAAAATCACTCCCACACTTTAAGTATGGTAGCCGCTTCAGCCGGAGCAATAGAAAGGCAGATGAAAGTTGAAAATTCATTGAAAGAAAAGCTGAGCATACTTAAACTTCAGAATCTTATGATGAACCTTATTGATGAAGGTATTATTGTCATTGACAACAACCAGACTGTCAAAGCTATCAATAAACAGGCCTTATATCTTCTTGAAATTGAAAACGAAAATCCTCTTGAAAGATCTGTATATGAAGTGATCCGCAGCGGAATAAACTTTCTTCATATAATTTCTGAAGGGAAAGACATCAAAGAAAGAGAAGCTACGCTTAAACTCCGTGAAAATATTAAGAAATTCAATATTTCAGCTGCAGTTATAAAGAACGATTCCTTTTCAGTTGAAGGGCTTGTCATAACAATAAGAGAGAATAAGCTTGTTCATAATATTGTGAACAGGGTTTCCGGTTCAAGAGCACAGTTGACATTTCGTGATATTATCGGCGAAAGTGAAACTTTGAGACAGACAATAAAATTTGCAAAAGCGGCGGCAGGAAGCAGTTCGAATGTTCTTCTGCTTGGTGAGAGCGGAACAGGAAAAGAACTTTTTGCACAGTCAATACACAATGAAAGCAGCAGATCGAACTTTCCATTTATTGCTGTAAACTGCGGGGCAATCCCCAGAGATCTGGTTGAAAGTGAACTTTTCGGGTATGAAGGCGGAGCTTTCACAGGTTCTAAAAAAGAAGGACATCCAGGAAAATTTGAACTGGCTGATGGAGGCACAATTTTCCTTGATGAGATCGGTGATATGCCGCTTGATGCTCAGGTTGACCTTTTAAGAGTCCTTGAAAACGGAGAAGTGGTCAGAGTCGGAGGAAAGCACCCGAAAAAAATAAATGTCCGTGTAATAGCCGCCACACATGTTGATCTGGCCGAAGCAGTAAGCGAAAAAACTTTCAGGGATGACCTTTTTTACAGATTGAATGTACTTATGATAACAATCCCGCCACTCCGCGAAAGAAAAGATGATATAAAACCTCTTACTGAATTCTTCAAGAACAGAATATCAGAAAAATTGCAGAAAAAGATTCTCTCTATCGATGACAGAACAATTGAAGCACTTTATTCCTATGACTGGCCGGGAAATATAAGAGAACTTGAAAATGTAATAGAAAGAGCCGTAAATGTGTGCGAATCTGAAACAATAACCCTGAGCGATCTTCCGTCATCCATAAGAGAAAAGGTTTTGATCTTTTCATCCCTTGACAACACTCTTTCTATAAAAAGCAATGAATTCAGGCATATCGTCAGCATTCTTGAAAAAAACAAAGGTAATCTGAGAAAATCGGCTATTGAGCTTGGAATATCAAGAAGCACTCTCTATGAAAAAATGAAACGGTACAAAATATCTTCCAGCGATCACAGATTAAAATAGTGTCCGATTTCGTGACATGTATTGCAGGACATGTCCGGCAAACAGTCAGAGGAGCCGATTATGCACAGGACCGCAATTAGAACTTTAATCAAGTTTTATTCCATTATTTTCAATATGTTACAATTTATAAGCACGCTTGTATTATTTCTGGCATCATTATTGCATTATATGTCCGGCTTCGGATTATTAGAGGTAATTATGAAAGCGTATCTTTTCAACGGTCCCGATGAAATGATTTTCAAAGATGTAAGGGATCCTCGAATTGTATCTTCAACCGACGCTATAATTAAAGTTTCATACTCCACTATATGCGGAATGGATATAAAAATAAGAAAAGGTCTGCTTCCTGAAGTCTGCCCCGGAACGATTCTCGGTCACGAATTCTGCGGTACGGTAATTGAAACAGGCAGTTCAGTAAAAAGATTTAAAACAGGAGACAAGGTTGCGGTCAACCCTATAACAAGCTGTGGACACTGTGAAAATTGCAAAAACGGCAAAAGCGAAAAATGCACTAACGGCGGATGGCTTCTCGGATATTCAATCGACGGATGTCAGGCAGAATTTGTAAAAGTTCCATTTGCTGACAGATCTTTAGTACTGATTCCTGAAGGTATTCCGGTAAAAGATGCCGTCCTTGCTGGAGATATCGGTGCTTCCGGCTATCAGGCGACATTGAACGCAAATATCAAGGAAGGACAGTCTGTTGTCGTAACAGGAAGCGGTCCTGCGGCATGTATAGCGATGATGTGTTCAAAAATATTCAAGCCTTCCATTCTTATTGCAGTGGACAATGTCCCGAAAAGATTAAAAAAACTCGCTGATTCAGGGATTGCTGACGAAACAGTTGACTGCTCGAATTGTAATCCTGTATCTGAAGTGACAAAAATACTGAACGGTAGAAAAGCCGATGTAGTTATCGAAGCGACAGGAATAAATAACTTTTTCAGCACAGCTATCAGTCTTACAAAAGATGACGGCGGCATTTCTGTCCTTTCAATATATTCCGCACCGCTTATATTTAGTACTGCGGACATAAAAAACAGATGGTTAACGCTCAATACCAGAAGGATCGGAGCCAATGCTGTATCAAAAGTTCTTGAACTTATCGGCGACAGAACAATTGACACAGCATTCCTCTCTTCCGGAACAGGTAATTTCCAAGAGCTTTTAATAGGTTATGATCTTACGACTAAAAAAGACGAAGGATTTTTTAAATGGATCTGCAATCACGAATAAAGGGGGCAGAAATGGTTCGCTCGAAAAAACTTATACTTGTTGCAGACGACGATGTCCAGATGGTATATTCAGTTAAAACCCTTCTTGAAAGTTCCGGATTCGGCGTAATATTCACTTACAGATCAGACAAGGTGGTTGAGCTTGCATCTGAACACCTTCCCGACCTTATAATTCTTGATGTAATGTTTGCCGGTGCAGGAATTCCTGACGGCATAGAACTTTCAAGACGGATAAACCAGAATCCAAAGACTTCATCAATTCCTGTAATAATACTGTCCGGCGTTAAAAAAGTGATGGATTTCTCATCTGATCTTGAACCAGATGAAGACTGGATGCCGGTAAAAGCATTTCTCGACAAACCTATAAGACCTGAAACACTCCTTAATGAAATAAAAAAGCATTTAAGTATTGAAAATGGAGAAAACAATGAATGAATTGATCAAAAAGATCGTTTCTGAATTTAAAGGTGAAGGAAGGGACAAACTGATTCCTGTTCTTCAGAAAGTTCAAAGTGAGATCGGTTTTATATCCAAAGAAGCCGTTGTAGAGATAGGTTCTGTGCTGAACCTGCCTTCAAGTAAAATTTATGGTGTTGCAACTTTCTACAATCAGTTCAGATTTGAACCCAAAGGCAAATACCATATATTGGTTTGCAGAGGTACTGCATGTCATGTAAAAGGTTCAGCCGATACACTTGAAGCAGTGGAAAGAGAACTCGGGATAAAAGCTGGAAAAACTTCAAGAGACGGACTTTTCAGCATTGAAGTCGTTGCATGTCTCGGTGCCTGCGGACTTGCTCCCCTGCTCTGTGTCAACGATGAATTCTATGCCAATGTTTCAAGGGATAAGGTGTCTGAAATTATAAAATCTTACCGTAAAAGAGAAAGTGAGGCGTAATCATGAATAATAATATTATTGAAAACAACTGCTGGAAAGAAGCCGGATCAGTTTCACCTGAGCTTTTGAAAGAATTAAGTAAAAAGCAGTTCTCTGTCAAACCTGATGATGCTGAAATGATCAAACGCCTTACCCGTGAGAAAATAGACAGACCGGTAATATACATCGGTGCAGGAACTTGCGGACTTGGTGCAGGTGCGAAAGCAACAAGGAAACAGATCGAGAAATATCTCGCGGATAACAATATGAATGCTGACATTCTTGAAGTCGGATGTATCGGTCTGTGCAGTGCCGAACCGCTTGTCGATATTCAGATTCCCGGAAAAACAAGAGTCAGTTTTAAAAATATCACCGCAGAAAAAGTTGCTTCTCTTCTGGATAATTTTTTTAGCGGCAATATACCTGAAGATAAAGTTTTAGGACAATTTCATAGCCAAAGCTCTGCCCCCTGGGACAATGTCCCCTTCCTTAGCCAGCATCCCTTCTTTGCACCCCAGAAAAGGTGGGTGCTTATCAATTGCGGTATAGTCGACCCCTTGAACATAGAAGAATATGTTTCAAGGGGCGGCTATGCATCTCTTTTCACTGCACTGACAAAAAACAATCCTACCGAAGTGTGCGATATTGTTGAAAAAAGTGGATTGAGAGGACGAGGCGGCGGTGGATTTCCGACTGGAAAGAAATGGAAATTTGCAGCATCAGGAAAATCAGAACAGAAATATCTTATCTGCAATGCTGACGAAGGCGATCCCGGAGCTTTTATGGACAGAGCTGTAATTGAAGGAGATCCTTTCAGACTCCTCGAAGGAATGACAATTGCGGCATACGGAATAGGCGCTTCAAAAGGATACATCTATATCAGGGCTGAATATCCTCTTGCCATCGAAAGACTTTACCATGCCATGGAAAAAGCGAAAAAATACGGACTTCTCGGACATAACATACTCGGAACGGATTTTAATTTTGATCTTACAATTAAAATGGGAGCCGGTGCTTTTGTATGCGGAGAAGAAACCGCTCTCATGAATAGTATCGAAGGAAAAAGAGGAATGCCGAGACCGAGACCGCCATATCCGGCAGTAAGCGGCCTTTTCGGCAAACCTACAATCATAAATAATGTCGAAACGCTGACAAATATTCCGATGATATTTTTTAAAGGAGCTGATTATTTCAGTTCTTTCGGAACTCCGACAAGTAAAGGAACAAAAGTATTTGCTTTAAGCGGAAAAGTATCGAGAACCGGTCTTGTTGAGATAGAAATGGGAACAACTTTAAGAGATATAGTTTTTAAGATCGGTGGCGGATGTCCGAACGGCAAAAAATATAAAGCAGCTCAGATCGGCGGTCCGAGCGGCGGATGCATTCCTGACAGTCAGGCTGACATAGAAATTGATTATGAGAAACTAAAAACTGTCGGCGCAATAATGGGTTCTGGCGGACTTGTTGTCATGGATGAAAACACATGTATGGTCGATGTAGCCAAATTTTTTATGGATTTCATTCAAAGAGAATCATGCGGAAAATGTATTCCATGCAGAGAAGGAACAAAAAGACTTCTTGAGATCCTTGAAAATATCACAAAGGGAAGAAAAGGAAAATCAGAAGAGGAATCTCTTCTTAGAATGCAGGGAATTATTACAATGGAACAGCTGGCAAGAGTGATCGGTTCGACCAGTCTTTGCGGACTTGGACAGACTGCATCAAACCCTGTGCTGAGCACTCTCAGATGGTTCAGGAATGAATATGAGGAACATATTTTTGACAGACATTGTTCCGCCGGAGTATGTAAAGAACTTATTGAATATTCAATTGATGAACATAAATGTAAAGGATGTACACTTTGTGCGAGAAAATGCCCTGTTTCCGCAATCATGGGAAAAGCTAAAACCCCTCACTACATAATTCCTGACAAGTGTATCGCCTGCGGCCAGTGCAAGAGTGTCTGTCCTTTTGATGCAGTATTTACAAAGTAATGGAGATACAAATGATGAATATTGAAGTAAATGGAAAAAAAATTCAGGCTTCGGACGGAGTTACAATACTTGAAGCACTTACTGAAGCCGGAATTAAGGTACCAACTCTGTGCCATATGAAAGGACTTCCTCCAAGCGGCGCATGCAGAATATGTATTGTTGAAAATGCCGAAAACGGCGTTCTTATCCCTTCCTGTTCTTTTCCTGCATGGGAAGGAATGAAAATATTTACCCACAGCCAGAAAGCTCTTGCAGCAAGAAAAACCATAGTTGAACTTCTTCTTGCAAATCATCCTGATGACTGTCTGTACTGTGACAGGAACAATAACTGTGAATTGCAGGATCTTGCAGTTGAATTCGATGTAAGAAAAAGAAAATATTCTCCTACAAAAAACAATTATCACATTGATTCTTCAAGCCCTGCTATCCTCAGAGATCCTGCTAAATGTATTCTGTGTGGAAAATGTGTCAGGGTCTGTGAAGAAATTCAGGCCGTCAGCGCTATAGACTTTGTCAGAAGAGGCAGCCGTTCGATGATAGCACCTGCTTTCTGTGAATCGCTTAATACTTCAAGCTGTGTCAACTGCGGTCAGTGTGTTGCAATATGTCCTACAGGCGCTCTTGTTGAAAGAAACAGTATTGCAGATGTTATCAATGCGCTTAACGATCCGGAAAAGATCGTTGTAATACAGCATGCTCCGGCATTAAGTGTCTCCCTTGCCGAAGAATTCGGACTGGATGCAGGTCAGGATATTATAGGTGTTATGACCGCCGCACTCAGAAAGATCGGATTTGACAAGGTTTTTGACACATCATTTACCGCCGATCTTACAATAATGGAAGAAGCGAACGAACTTGTCGACAGAATCAAAACAGGCGGAAAACTTCCGATGATAACAAGCTGTTCTCCTGCATGGATAAAATTTGCCGAAACATTCTATCCCGAGTTTATTGACAACATATCTACATGCAGAAGTCCACAGCAGATGATGGGAGCTGTCATCAAATCATATTTTGCACAGAAACAGAATATCGATCCTTCAAAAATATACAGCGTTTCAGTAATGCCGTGTACTGCAAAGAAATTTGAAGCTGCAAGACCTGAAATGTTAAGAAATGGAGTTGCAGATATTGATGCAGTTCTTACCACAAGAGAACTTGCAAAACTTATTACAAGATTCGGCATTGATCTCAAAAATCTTAATCCTGAAGAAGCCGATACACCTTTTGGAACAAGAAGTTCCGCCGGAAAACTTTTTGCAGGAAGCGGCGGTGTCATGGAAGCCGCTGTAAGAACCGCTCATTTTATGCTGACTGGCAAAAACCCTGGCAATCCGGTTATTTCCGCACTCAGGGGACTCGAAGGAATAAAAGAACTGTCACTTGATATCAACGGACTGATCCTGAAAGCAGCCGTAGTAAGCAGTCTGGGTAATGCCAGAAAGATACTTGATGCTGTAAAAAAAGGAGAAGCGCAATATCATTTCATCGAGATTATGAGCTGTCCCGGCGGATGTATCAACGGAGGAGGTCAGCCAAGATCTGTCAATAAAGAGAATGTGATAAAACGACTTAAAGCTCTCTACGCTATTGACGAAGAAAGTGAATTGAAGTATTCTCATGAAAATCCTGATATTGTGAGACTGTATAATGAATATTTCAAAAAACCGGGGAGTCACATGGCACATGAACTTCTTCATACCCACTATGGAAAAAGAGATTTACTCAAATAACCGGAGGATATTATGACAACAAGAAATAAAACCGTACTGATCGTTGATGATGATGTGGATTTTTCATCACAGATGAAGATATTCCTTGAAAGCGACGGATATACTGTGATATCTTTCAACATCAGTGCTGAAGCTGAGAACTATATTGCATCGAACAAACCAGATATTGCCATTCTCGACCTTATGATGGAACACTACGACTCAGGTTTTGTACTTGGATACCATATCAAAAAAAGATATCCAGATGTTCCTGTGATAATTGCAACAGGCGTTGCAAACGAAACCGGATATAAATTTACAGGAGATGAAGGACTCAAATCCTCATGGACACAGGCAGACCTTGTAATGGATAAAGGCATCCGTCCTGATCAGCTTCTCGGTGAAGTGAAAAGACTGTTGAAAATTTAAAACCGGAGAATATTCATGAAAAAACTCAATCTGCTCATTGTCGATGATGAAGACAGCATAAGGATTTCAGGAAGAACAATTCTGAGCGATATGAAGATCCAGCTTCCTTATCTTGATGATGAGTATGAATTTGAGATAAAAACTGCCGACAGTGCTGAAAAAGCACTCAATATAATCAAAGAAACTCCGCCTGACATAATCGTACTTGATCATATGCTTCCGGGAATGTCAGGAACCGAACTGCTCGAAAAGATAGAAAATAATGAAAAAAGTGATCCGGTAGTTGTAATGATAACAGGACAGGCAGATGCGGAACTTGCAATAAGTGCAACTGCAAAAGGCGCATTTGACTTCCTTTCAAAACCGTTTACTCCCAGAGATCTTCAAGCCTCGGTCTACAGAGCTGCAAAGCAAAGAATACTGAGGCTTAAAGTTCTCGCCATGACCGAAGAGAAGAAAAAGGAAAAATTTGAATTTGTCAGAGTTCTCGCTCACGAACTTAAAAGTCCTCTTGCTGCAGTCGAAGGATATCTGCATATAATTGAAGGCAGGATGAAAGGTCCTGAACTTTCGAGCTATGATGACATGATCGAAAGATCTGCCAAAAGGCTTGAAGGAATGAGAAGACTGATCATGGATATTCTCGACCTCACAAAAATTGACGCAGGAGAGAAAAAAAGGTATCTGGAGCAGGTCTCTGTTTCTGAAATTGTTGAAAGCTGTATAGAATCGGTTAAGATCATGGCACGGGAAAAGTCTGTTGAAGTAAATTACTCAATTCCTGACAAGTTCAGCGCAAAACTTGATTCAGGAGAATTTGAGATGGTGCTTAACAATCTTCTAACAAACGCAGTAAAGTATAATGTGGAAGGTGGAAAGGTCTTTCTTGTCGTAAGAAAACTTGATAACGGCATAAGCATAAGATGTGAAGATACCGGCATAGGAATGAGTACAGAAGATCAGGAAAAACTCTTCAAGGAATTTTCAAGAATAAAAAACAAATATACTGTCAATATTCCGGGAAGCGGACTCGGTTTGTCAATTTTGAAAAAAATAATTGCACTTTATGACGGAGAAGTTAAAGTAGAGTCGGCTGAAGGAAAAGGAACCGTATTTAATGTTTTTTTGTCAACCGTTATAGATGGAGTAAACAATGTCTAAAAAAGTATTTCTTGTTGATGACGACCTCGACATCATTGAACAGAACAAACTCGTTCTTGAAGCAAAAGGCTATTCAGTTGTTACAGCAATGAGTGCCAGAGAAGCAGAAGAGACACTTAAGAAAGGTATCAAAGTAGACATCATCATTCTTGATGTCATGATGGAACACAAAACCGCAGGGCTTGAACTTGCAAAGAAGATCAGCACAGACAAAAATCTTCCGAATGTTCCCATCATTCTTCTTACGAGCGACGGCAACAACCCGAACTGGCTTGCTCAGGACAAATTCACATGGAACAATATTGTAAGAGTGCTGGACAAACCCACAGCTCCTGCAAAACTTATCGAAATGATCGAAAAACTTACAAAGTAAAATCTAGCGAAATTCATCATTTTCAGGCAGTCTCCGGACTGCCTTTTTTATTTCATGGAATTTCAATAATGACCTGAAATAAAAAAAACCTCCCGAAGGAGGTTTAAATATTGGTGCAGAAGGGGGGACTCGAACCCCCACACCAGTAATAGGCATAAGATCCTTAGTCTTACGTGTCTACCAATTCCACCACTTCTGCACTATTCGGTGGGAAAACTCAAAAACTCAAATCAAAAAGAACAAATACCTACTTAGCCGGAGCTGGTTCCTGAACCGGAGCTTCTTCTTTTTTCTCTACTGGAGCAGCTTCCTCTTTCTTTTCTACCGGAGCTTGTTCAACAGGTTTTGTCTCAACATTTTCTGATGTCTCTTCAACAACTGAATCGACAACAGAAGCATCCCTGCTTGAAATATATGACATCCAGACTGAGTTAAGCATAAAGAGAATAGCAAGGACAGATGTTACTTTTGTAAGAACATTGGCTGCACCCCTCGCACCGAAAATGGAACTGCTGGATCCTCCGAAGATAGCTCCCATTCCCTTTTTACCTTCCTGAAGAAGGATAACGACAACAAGCAGGATACAGATAACAACCTGAATTACTGCAAATGTAACAAACATCTCTAACCTCATAAAAGTGTCAAAAAATCGACAGCGTGTAATTTATAATTCTTTAACCGATATTGTCAAACTTTTTCTTCTTAAATATGGAAAACTAGTGAAAACACTGTATAATCCCTTTTACTGACAGGTTAATTTGGGAGTGCTTATGAACAAATTTTTTGCAGGTATCGACCTCGGCGGAACAAAAATATTGACCGTAATCACGGATGAGAACAGAGCTTTACTCTCAAAAGTCAAATTTGCCACGGAATCTCCCGAAGGTGTAGAGCATGTTATCAGCAACATGTTCAGATCAGTTGAAAAAGGCTGTCTTGAAGCTGGAATCGACCCTTATTCACTAAGCGGGATCGGTATTGGAGTTCCGGGACCTGTCGATCATAAAACAGGAACTGTCTATGACTGTCCAAATGTTTATGGATGGAAAAACATAGGTGTAGGAAATATTTTCAGGAAAAAATTTAAAACAGAAGTTGTCGTTGAAAATGATGCACGGGTTGCCGGACTTGCTGAAGTAAGACTCGGTGCCGCCAGAGGTTTTCGCCATGTGTTTTATGTTACGGTAAGCACAGGAATTGGCGGTGCAATAATCACAGATGGGAAAATATATCACGGTGCCGATGGTGCAGCTGGAGAATTCGGACAGTTCATTCTGCTTGACGGCTCAATACTGGAAACTGTTTTTGCAGGACCTGCCATTGAAAGACTTTTCGGCATTTCAACTGAGAAAATTGCTGAACTGATAAAGCAGAATGACCCCGGAGCGCAAAAAGCGCTGAACCATTTAATACACGGACTGAGCATTTATCTTTCGAACATAACGACTCTTCTTAATCCAGAAATAGTTGTTGTAGGCGGCGGAGTTTCAAGCCTTGGTCATATTTTCATTGATCCGTTACAGGAAAATGTAAAAAAACTGGCATTTTCAATAAGTGCAAAAAATATAAAGATAGTAAGAGCGGGACTCGGAACAGATTCCGGAGCAATAGGCGCAGTCGAACTACTTTTTAAAGAAAAGGTCTGATATGTCCAACCAGTCTGATAAATCAGAAATTACCATCATCGGAGCAGGTGCCGCCGGACTTATGTGCGCCGCAATGATTGATGAACGGTTCAAAACAGTATTAATTGAAAAATCCTCTGAAATAGGAATCAAGCTCAGAATAAGCGGTTCAGGGCAGTGCAATCTTACTCACAGCGGAGATGTCGAGTCATTTATCAGATCATACGGCGATAATGGAAGATTCCTGAAAAAAGCTCTTTACGGTTTTTCGAATAAAAATCTTGCAGATTATTTCAGTGAAAGAAAAGTTCCTGTTTTTGAAAGAGAAGACGGAAAGATGTTCCCTGAATCATTGAATTCTAAGGATGTAATAGATGCGCTGAAAAACGAAATACTCAGAAAAAAACACTCGATAAAAACTAATTTGCAAGTTAATTCAATCACATACGACAATTTAGAAAAAATTTTTAAAGTAAAAACCGGCAACGGCGAACTCATTTCCGAAATAGTTGTCATTTCAACAGGCGGCAGATCATATCCCCAGACTGGATCAACTGGAGATGGATACACTTTTGCACAGTCACTGGGACACAGAATAATTAAAACGACCCCTGCTCTTGTTCCTTTTATAATTCAGCAATGGCCGTTTGCGCAGCTTTCTGGAAATTCTTTCAAAAATGCCTCGATTACTTTAAAGAACGGCATATCAAAAATATCAAGGAACGGAGAACTTCTTATAACTCATAAAGGGATCAGCGGACCTCTTGTTCTTGATTTTTCGAGATACCCGAGGTCAGAAGACACCGTTATCATTAATTTTTTTGCGGATTTTAACGCTGAAACAGCTGCAATTGAAATAACTGAACTTTTTTCATCAAAACCTTCTGCGAAAATTGAAAACACCTTTTTCAAGATCGGGATTCCGCAGAATTTCAGCTTAGAAATAATAAAACTTGCCGGAATTGATCCTTCAACATTATGCGGCTCGGTCTCTAAAAAACAGATTCGCTCCATTTCAGAACTTCTTTGCAGATATCAGGTTGATATTATTAAAGATTCGTACGATCATGCGATGGTTACAAAAGGCGGTGTCGATCTGAATGAGGTTAATGCGGCAACAATGCGGTCAAAAATAATCGAAGAACTTTATTTCTGCGGTGAAGTTCTTGATATTGACGGTGACACTGGCGGATACAACATTCAAGCCGCTTTTTCCACGGCAGTTTCAGCTGCTACCGATATTAACAAAATTTTAAGGAGCCGGATTAATTGAACATCCTTCTTATTTCTCCTCCCGTTTTTGATTTTTACAGCACTTCTCACAGAATGGAACCTCTCGGGCTTCTATATATAAAAAAAGCTCTTTTAAATGCAGGACATTCAGTTGATATTTATGATGCGACAGCTTCAGGCAAAGTGAAAAAACAGAAATTACCGGAAGAATTTCAATACCTTGCAACATATTACGAAGAAGATCATTCCCCTTTTTCACTACATTCCGGATACAAAAGGTTTGGTGACAGTTTTACAAAGATCTGTGAATTCATCATTAAAGGAAAGTATGACATTATCGGAATAAGTTCTCTCTTTTCGGCATATCACCCCGATGTCGAGAATTTGGTATCTGAAATAAAAAATGTCTTTTCAAATCCTGTCGTCATTGGCGGAACAGCAATAGGAGCTCAAAAAGAACTTCTTGGGAAAGAAACTAACGCCGATTATCTGATATACGGATGCGGAACTGTGTCGATGGTCCAGTTTGCAGACGCTGTTTCGGGGAAAATTCACTTTAGCGAAGTTGCTGGACTTATCTACAAAGAAAATGGTGAGGTTTTTATTAATAAGCCCTCGATTGAATCTGCGTGGACTGGCGGAATAATACCTCAAAGAGAGGATTTCAGAATATATAAAAAGAAAAAGATCGCTAAAACTGTTTTTTCGTCAGGCTGTAAAAACAAATGTTCTTTCTGCTCCATTCACAGGGCGAATGTTTTTGAAAGAAGAGATATTTCCCACATAAAAAAAGAGCTGGAATATCTTTTAAAACTCGGAGTTCAGATTGTTGATATTGAAGATGATGACATTTTTTCAGACACTGAATTTGCCATAGAACTTATTGAACTGCTTAAACATTTTCACAAACTAGGGCTTGAATTCACTGCCATGAACGGACTTACTGCAAAGAATATTGTTCATATTGCAGATAAACTTTCCGATGCCGGATTTATAAAGCTGGACCTGTCACTTGTCAGCGGTTCAGGCAAAGTTTCATCTGAATTGAACAGGCCTCACGGACTCTCAGAGATCGAGGCAATAAATAAAGCTGTCAATGGAAAGATCGAGATCGAAGTATTTCTGATACCCGGACTGCCCGGAACATCTTTACAAAATACTCTTGAAACTATGTTACGCCTTCACAAAATGGGAATAAAATGCGGTCTGAGTCCGCTTTATCTTGTTCCGGGAGTTCCGATGTTTGAAAAAACTGGAATACCCGAAAACCTCAGACTTTGCAGAGGATCAGCAATCTACCCTTTCAACGAAAATGAAAGAGCTGATATCGCGGCACTTCTTAAAATATCCCGGTTCCTGAACTATCTGCTATCAGGAAAAAACGACGGCGACGCTGAAAATAGCAAATATTTTCAACGATCTATTTTAAGAAAACAATGGTTTAAAAAATCTTTAAATGGTGAATGGTCAGACTCTTTTACATTTTCCGAAGACTTTTCAAAACCGATTATAACCTTGACTCAAATATTGTAAGAATATAAAATACTGTGTGTTTTAATTAATTAAGGATTTTTATCATGAAAAGTTATGCGATTTTAAGTTTAACACTTTTTATGTTTTTTGTGTCGATATCCTGTACTTCTAAAGATACGGAAGGAGACGGTACTTGTATTACTGCTCTTGATTGCGAATCAGGACTGATCTGTAAAGACGGACTCTGCATTGAAGATATCGGAGGAGACACTGGCAATACTGGCAATACTGGAGACACAGGCGATACTGGAGACACAGGAAATACTGGAAATACAGGCAATACTGGGGACACAGGAAATACTGGAAATACAGGAGATACTGGAAATACAGGAGATACTGGGGACACTGGAAACACTGGAGATAACGATACTATAATCAATCCTGATAATGATTCAGAGACACCTGACAGTGATTCAACAGATACTGAGGTTGATGAAGATAATGCCGAGCCTTTATGCGGTAACGAAATTGTGGAAACAGGCGAAGAATGCGATAAAGGTTTTGCTTTAAATGGTAATCCATATTGTGATTACGGTGTTACAGAACCCTGTAAAGTGTGCACGGAACTATGTAAGGAAATTGACGGAACGAATCACTTCTGCGGAGACGGTATTATTCAGAGAGCCGACTGCACAGGATTTGATAATTGTGTAAAAACATTGGATATTACTGATGAAGCATGCGATCCGGCAGCTAATCCCAAGTGTCTTCTTGATTGCAGTTCGCTGATACTTCCTAAAAGGATATTTGTCAGATCAACTGCTACCGGGGCAAATAACGGCACAAGCTGGACTGATGCTTATACCGACTTGCAGAGAGCACTTGATGATGCAGAAAAATCTATTGCTGATGCAACGACTGAAGATGCTGAAATATGGGTTGCAGGCGGAACATACAAGCCATCTTTCGCAGCTGGTAATTACTCTTTGAGATTACGGGGAACAAGCGGCTGGTACGGTGCGACCCTGACAGTAACTATTGGCGGAACAATAGTTTACAACGACCTTACTCTTGCTAACGGAACAGCATCAAGCTGGTTTAATTTTACCGTAGAATCAGGACAATCTGTGTCTATGGCTTATACTGCGACTGGAACATGGCCTGAACATCTGTGGTTCGAAGTCAGAACAGGCAGTAACGGTGCCGGAGCAGCATATTTTGCCACTTTAGCAGGTCAGGCTACACCTCAACCTTTTTCAAATAGGCATAAACATTTTTCCCTTGTTAACAACACTACTGTTTACGGCGGATTCACTGGTGTCGAGACCTCATTAAGTGAACGGAAACTTTCTACAGATGCAGGGTATACTGAAGCAAATAAAGTTATTCTCAGCGGAGATAACGCTTCATATAATGTCATTAGACATAACGGAAACGGCGTTAACAGCACGGCGGTTCTTGACGGAGTGACAATTTCCGGCGGCAATGCAACACCTGAAAGAGTGTCTTTATGGATAAGATATGAATCTGATCCGGAAGGAGGAACAATACCTGTTTATTATTCCTGTGCAAATTATGAAGGCTGTTGGCCGGCTGATCAGATTCATTACGGCGGTCCCCAGTGGATGTATGCAAGAGGAGCCGCTATATCAAACTATGCCGGTGACAAGAATTATCCGGTATTAAAAAATATTTCTATTGAAAACTGTACCTCACTTAATATTGCGGACGATGTCACATACGACGGACAGGTCTATACTTGGGATGATTAAGTCTATCCAGGAGAATTAAATGAAAATTATTGAACTTTTGCTTATTCTTATTGTTATTTTATCTTTTGCAGCATGTACCGAAACAAAAGAAAAGTATGAAACAGGTTTTGTTGATGAAGATACTGCGGTCATTGATGAAGATATAGCTCTGGACGATTCTGACGATTTTGACCAGTCTGACCTGTCAGATGAGTCAGACCAGTCCGATGAAACAATTGACGAAACGGCTGACGAAGATACCGTAATGGTTGACGAAGATACAATTCTGGACGACTCTGACAACTTTGATGATTCCGACGAGTCTGAAGTATCTGACGAGTCTGAAGTATCTGACGAGTCTGAAATGTCTGACGACTCCGACTTGTCCGACGAGTCTGACGAAACAGTTGATGAAGATATTGCTGATGATGACATCTTTGTTCCACAGAATGTCATTTTTGTTAAATATAATGCTACTGGTCTTAATAACGGAACATCATGGGATAATGCTTTTACAGATCTGAGTGTTGCGATTGCTTCTGCTACAGAAGGCAAAGATATATGGGTTGCTGCCGGTAAATATAAACCTACAGATTGTCCGAATCTTTATAGCGAATGCACTTTTGAAACACCTCAAAGAAAGTACCATTTTACTTTGCTGCAGGGAGTTGGAATTTACGGCGGTTTTATCGGAACTGAAAATGATGTCTCACAGAGAGACTGGAAGAATAATGAAACTATTCTCAGCGGCGATTTCAATGATGATGATGACTCGACTGGAAATTCAGAAAACGCATACCATGTTTTTTACCACGATGGCTGGGAAAGAAAGGACAATACTGCCATTCTTGACGGATTCACTATCTCAGGAGGCAACGCAAACGGAGATGCATGGCCGAATCAGGATGGCGGCGGAATAAGAAACAACAAACGGGAGGAATTCGGTGCTGACCACACAACTCCGATCATAAGGAACTGTCTTTTTAAAAATAATTCTGCAACCCTCGTCGGCGGGGCAATGTATAATCATGACGGTGCCAGTCCAACTATCGAGAACTGTGTTTTTGTAGACAACTCTGCCGATAAAGGCGCTGCAATATTCAACTATCTGGGAACCCCTGTGATCATAAACTCTACATTCTCAGGAAACACTGCAACAACAGGCGGAGGAGCTATCGGGATAGATGATTCCACCGTAACTATAGAAAACTCTATTTTCAGCAACAACAGTTCAGTAAACGCCGGCGGAGCGATCTCTTTAAAAAATACTGCTGCTGCCATAATAAAGAATTCTTTTTTCAGCGGAAATGCCGCCCAGAACGGTGGTGCAGTGAGCAGTACGAAAACTTCTGTTCTGACAGTTGAAAGCTGTAATTTCCAGAATAATTTAGCAAACGGATCTGCTCTGCCAAGCGGACTGGGAGGTGCTATACAAAATCAGGAAAGCACAGCTACTGTCATTAATTCTGTTTTTACAGGAAATAGCGCCGTTGCCGGAGGAGCTATTGCAAACTTAATGGCAAATGCTTCAATTATAAATTGCTCGATCAGTGCCAATGCGACAGGTGGCGGTATTGCTAACGGTCAGACCAATCCTGTAATATCGAACACCATTGTTTTCGGGAACACTTCATATGATTTGTATAACATTCCAGCCGGCACTTACGGTATGGCGGCAAGTATTCCGGAGATAGATCACAGCGACATCGGCGGTTGCGGCAGTAGTGCCATGACATGCGGTGACGGAACACAAACTTGCTGGGTGTCTAATTGCGGTAATGATAACGGCGGAAACATTGATGCTTCCCCCCTCTTTTTAAATTCAGGCGAACATCCTCTGAGTTTAACCGGATCATCACCCTGCATCAATTCAGGAGACAGCACTAAAACTCCTGCCGGCATTTTGAAAGATGCCGCCGGAAACGATAGAATTATTGGAACATCTGTTGATATGGGAGCTTATGAATTCAGTGAATAGCTTATTTAAAGATATATCCCTTTTTTCTTTTGCAGTCTTTCTGCTGACAGGCTGCTCAAGCAGCAAAGAGGATCCTTTTGTATGCATTACAGCCCTCGACTGTTCAGACAATCAGATCTGTATTAACGGCATCTGTACTGACAAAGAAGGAGGCGATACAGGAAACACTGGCAACACTGGCAACACAGGAAATACCGGAAATACCGGTGACACAGGAAATACAGGGAACACTGGAAATTCTGGAAATACAGGGAATGACGAAACTGAAAGCGATATTGATCCAGTTGATCCTGACAACGCAACAAACGATGAAACAGCCGATGAAGTTTCTGACTATGTTAATGATGAATCCAGTGACGAAATAACTGATGAAACGACCGATAATATTCCAGATGAGATTTCTGATGAGAATACTGATGAAACGGCTGACGAAATAATAATTGATGATGATCCTGCCTGTACTCCGGGAACTGTTAATTTTGATTACACCGGAGCTGAACAGACATGGATTGTTCCCCCTGCTGTCACAAATATCCAGATCGAAGTCTGGGGAGCTCAGGGAGGACCCGGAGCAACCGATGGAACTGCACTTGGGGGACTTGGAGGATATGCCAAGGGGAACCTTGCAGTAACACCCGGACAGACACTTTATATTTATGTCGGACAGGGCAATGTTTATTCAACAGGAGCCATCACCCCCTCATTTAACGGCGGAGGCGCCGGTCGCGGAAATGCGGATAATAATGTCAGAGGTAATGGAGGTGGTGCAAGCGATGTCAGGGTATTTGGCTCAGCACTTGGTAATCGAGTGATTGTTGCTGGCGGCGGCGGTGGATCATCAGCCGCAGACTATTTAGGCGGTGCAGGCGGCGGAGCATCAGGTGGTGACGGTCTTGGAGCATTTCCCGGAACAGGAGGATCTCAATCCGCTGGCGGCATTTCACATGCCGGAATGGGACTGACAGATGGAACTCTTGGACAGGGCGGCAGCATGACTTCAACTGTCTACACTCTCGCAGGTGGTGGCGGCGGATATTATGGCGGCGGTGGCGGTCTTTCAGCAGG
>Ga0116171_10000945_pt1 | contig 30009 bp, 32 predicted proteins | sample AD_JPNHW2_MetaG_FD_89798 | JGI IMG/M metagenome (GOLD analysis project Ga0116171, IMG submission 89798) | Active sludge microbial communities of municipal wastewater-treating anaerobic digesters from Japan - AD_JPNHW2_MetaG | ecosystem: Engineered > Bioreactor > Anaerobic > Digestate | place...
CCTAGAGAACACACAAAAAAGATAAATATCGAGCTTTAACTTGTCAGATTTTGCGACAAGCACCTGCAAAACCTTAACCCGATGAATGATGCCTACTCTTTATATCGGGTGTCAAAAGAGCAGACATCGCTCTGGCCGTTTAGGCGAAAGCGAAAGCTGGATTACCGAATGCCGAAGCATAGGGTGATGCAACCTTTGCGACTTTGTTTGCACTTAGTCTTTTTCAGGAAGTTTCAAAAGATTCCTGAGTACTTTACATGCATATATAAGATGATTCCACTTGTCGAAGCCGATCATCCCCAAAATTTTTCAACGAACTATCTTTTATACTCTCTAGCCATTTCTCTGTCCAGGTCACGGTTTTTAATTGTTTCCCTTTTATCAAAAACTTTTTTACCACGAGCAACCGCTACAGAGACTTTGATGTATGGACCCTTACTATACATTGAAAGGGGGACTAGAGTCAAACCTTTAATGTCATCCTTGTCGGCTAGTTTCTTAATTTCTTTTTTTGATAGCAAGAGCTTTCTGGTTCTGTCTGGGTCATAAGTTGTGTCAGTATTGTTTGGCTGATATGGTGGAACGTGGAGTCCTATTATATAAGCCTCTCCACCTCTTACGATACAAAAAGCCGAGTTTAGATTACCCTGACCTTTTTTAATTGATTTCACTTCAAAACCAAGCAATTCTATCCCTGCCTCAAAAGTATCCTCTATAGAGTAGTTGAAGTGAGCTTTTCTGTTGTCTAAAAATATCGCCATACTTACATGTTACCAGCAAATAGTTTATTTTCAAATAGCCCCCCAGAGACTTTTAGATGTTTTGAATTTAACTTCTTTCGTGGTATATATGAAGGTAAATAAAATAAAACTTAAACCATGAGTTTGATAATAGTTCTTATCTGTGTCACCTCGATAGATGTAGACACTATTTCTCCTATAAGCATAGAAGAAATTAAGGAGGCCTATGAAGCCTACGAAAAAAGGAAAGAGGTGTTTCCTGTAAACACCTTGCAATACAGACCGCTGTTTCTTGAGGATTTAAAAGCCTGTAGTGTTACAAGCCATAAAGGTATAGAACCTCCGGTTCATCCAAAAGAGAAGAAAAATTTTTTTCATCAAAAAGATTTCATTCTCTTTGACGAGAAAAGAAAAACACCTACATACTTCTCTTCGGATTGGAATCCATGGCCTAATCCTTTGGCAAAAGCAAACAAAGGGAAAGGCCTTGCAAAACATTTCCGTCAGAAGAAATAAGATTAAACATACACCCTTAAGATATTTTTCTTAGGGGTGGAATTGTTTTAACTATTTAGTTTTTTGCGGTATAATCATACTACTTATGAATACAAGTAAAGATAATAAAAAACAATTAAAACCAAAGGTTCCCGGGCTAATGAATCAAATTACGATAGCGATTTTGATATTTTTTAGTATTACTTTGGCTTATACATTAATTTCAGAGAAAAAAGAAGAAGTTAAAAATTTAACAATTTCAGATGTTGCTAAAAGTGTTAGTGACGGTTCTGTTGAAAAAATTGTTATCTCTGGAGAAAACATTAATATTAATTTTAAAGATGGAACAAAAGGTAAAGCAAAAAAAGAAACTGAAAGCTCGTTATCCGAAACTTTATCCAACTATGGAATCACAGGAGAAACAATTTCTGCAACTCCTATAGAAATTAAAAATCAGTCTAGTTTTGGCTATATCTTATTGGCGATACTACCGTTTGCCCTACCAGTTCTTTTGATAGCATTTTTTGTTTGGACTTTAACAAGACAAGCAAAGGGGCAAGGTATGCAAGCTTTCACTTTTGGACAATCGAAAGCCCGTATAACTGATCCTAACGATAAAAATAATAAAGTCACTTTTAAGGATGTTGCTGGGGTAAAAGAAGCAAAAGAAGAATTGAAAGAAATTGTAGACTTTTTGAAAAATCCAAAGAAGTTTTTGGACATTGGGGCTCGTATACCAAAGGGAGTAATTCTTACAGGTGCTCCCGGTACAGGTAAAACACTTTTAGCCCGAGCCGTTGCAGGTGAAGCCTCAGTTCCATTCTTTCATTTGTCTGGTTCAGAATTCGTTGAAATGTTCGTTGGTGTTGGAGCATCACGTGTTCGAGATTTATTTAAAATGGCTAAAAGAGCTGCTCCATCAATAATTTTTATAGATGAAATAGATGCAGTTGGACGAGTGAGAGGAACTGGTGTAGGGGGAGGAAATGATGAAAGGGAACAGACTTTAAACCAAATACTCGTAGAAATGGATGGTTTCGAACCTAACGAAAAGGTGATTGTTATGGCGGCAACAAACCGTTCTGACGTTCTCGATCCTGCTCTTCTTCGCCCAGGACGTTTTGATAGAAGAGTCTTGCTTGATTTACCTGACAGAGAAGATAGAGAAGAAATTTTAAATATTCACGCCAGAAAGAAGCCGTTTGCTGAAGATGTTGATCTTAAAGTAATTGCAGAACGCACCCCGGGATTTTCTGGGGCAGATCTTTATTCAATTATGAACGAAGGAGCAATCCTTGCCGCAAGGGAAGATAGGAAAAAAGTTTCTCAATATGATCTCATTCGTTCAATAGAAAAAGTAATGATGGGTCCAGAGAGAAAAAGTCACCTATTAACTGGTAAAGAGAAAGAAATAGTTGCTTATCATGAAGCAGGGCATGCACTTGTTGCTTCATGTCTTCCTGATGCAGACCCTGTTCATAAAATTTCTATTGTTTCTCGTGGGCATGCTGGTGGTTACACACTAAAGCTTCCGTTGGAAGAAAAGAAATTGCAAAGCAAGAGAGAATTCCTTGATGATATCGCTATGTCTCTCGGAGGCTATGTTGCAGAGCAAGAAGTCTTTGGTGATATTACTACAGGCCCATCAAACGATCTTCAGGTCTCAACTAGTTTAGCCAGAGCTATGGTTACAAGATGGGGGATGAGTGATGATATTGGTCCAATAGCTCTCGAAAGCGATGGTGGAAGAACGATCTTTGGACAAGGCGTAGATGATAAAGAATACTCAGAGAAAGTTAGTGCTGTTATTGATGAGGAAGTTTCAAAGATTATGAAGGATGCTTTTGCTAAAGCGAGATCTGTAATTACAGAAAAGAGAAATGTTCTAGATGTGATAGCCAAGAAGCTTATTGAAGTAGAGACCCTAGAACAAAAAGAATATAACGATATTCTAATTGCCAACGGAATAATCCCAAAGAAAAAAGAAGAATAATTATAAAAACCTTACGAAAGTAAGGTTTTTATAATTAACTGTTCAAGTCCTTGTTTCTTTAATTATGTTCGGTAAAATTTGCAAATAACTGTTTTTTTGGTTAATATGTCTTTAACCAGACTTCCGTCCTTAGCTGTTTTGGTTAGGCGGGAAGTGTATGGTTGTAATAGTTTAGTTTTAAATAATAAACCAGACTTCCGTCCTTAGCTCAGCTGGTTAGAGCACAGAGCTTATACCTCTGGGGTCCTAGGTTCGAATCCTAGAGGACGGACAAACTAATTTAATAGGTTAAAAAAACATAAAAAACTTTTCTTCCAACCTAAAAATATATTTATTTTTTTTAATTATTATCATAATCTGACGGCCGTCAGCGGTGATAATGAAGATGTAAAAATTATTTTTATTTACTAATTGTGAATATTTTTATATTTTCACGAATTTTTAATTCTTTAAGTTTTTTAAGAAATTCTTGTGGTAATGGCCCTGGTCCAATCCAAAGACTTTGCTGAAGCATTTTGTATCCAAAAATTTTAAGTTGATTCCTAAGCCAGTTTCTCATTCTTCTTGAGTTTTCTGAAATATCAAAAGATAAAATAGTATTACATTCTGATTCTTTTTTAAAAGGTGAAGGTATATATTCATTTTTGCTGTTAAGCTGTAAATATTTTTTACCTTTATCAGTTATTTTCCACTCGCCATTTAAGTTCCTCACATATCCTTTCTTGTTTAATCTAGTTAGGGAAACACGAACACTTTCCTTGTTGTATCTTTTAAATTCTCTTTCTCTTATTAAAGAACGAAAGCGTTTTGAGTTTCTAGCACTACAAAGCATTGCTATTAGTAAATCACTAATACTTTGTAATTTGTCTTCAATGTCTAAACTGATATTATTTTTCATACTTTATATATTATCATATCTGACGGCCGTTTCAAAGTGATAATGGTTGATTTTTTGTTTGTGCTGTGGTACTTTGATTTTATCCGGAGATAGAATCGAGCAATCTTCTTCAATTAAAGGATCAAGCTCTATCTGAAATAAATTGTCGTTAGTAGTTGCAAACGAAAGCGGGTTTTATTCTGAATAAGAATAGAAAAGATTTATGAAAGATAAAAAATATCACCAGAATAATCTGATGGTATGCGAGGGGGAGCACGAGTTGTTCTCCCTTTTTTTATTCAAAATGCAAGTTTAGATGCTTGTTTTTTAATGTGTTTGCAAGGGTTTGGTGATTTCTCAGTTCAACGTCTTTTTCTATGATTTCTTTTGCTTCACTACGGGCAGCTTCTACCATTTTTATATTTTTCATAGCCTCCATAGCTAGGTCACTTACACCCCATTGTTTGTCTCCAGAAAGAAGTCCTGCTCCTCGAAGTTGTAAATCTAATTCGGCAAGTTCAAAACCATTAGCAGCTTTGGTAAGTGCTTTCAATCTGTCGATTGTCTTATCGGCTTTTGCATTAGCAAACAAATAACAATAAGATTGATATGTTGACCTGATAACTCTTCCTCGAAGTTGATGAAGTTGAGCGAGACCAAATCTTTCTGCTCCTTCAATAACGATAACTGTAGCATTCGGAACGTTAACCCCCACTTCAATTACAGAAGTCGAGACGAGTATATCAATCTTGTGATCCTCGAAGTCTTTCATAACCTGTTCTTTTTTCTGTTTACTCATTTTACTATGCATGATTGCAATTTCGTATTCTGGGAAAACTTCTTTCTTCAACCTTTTTGCTTCAGAGGTGACGGACTTGAGGTCGGAATAAACACTTTCTCGGGCACGAAAATTTTCTGCTGAAAATTTTCTCACTGTTCGCTCCGTCGAGCTCACAAGCCCCTCGTAAGTATTTATTCCGACCTCTGCTTCTTCGATTTTTGGGCAAATAACATAAAGCTGTCGCCCTGCTTGTAATTCTTTACGGATTTTATCGTAAGCTAATTCTCTTTTATTCTCAGGAACGATTTCGGTGATAACCTTTTTTCTTCCGGTCGGCATTTCATCTATGATAGATAAATCAAGGTCTCCGTAGATAGTCAAAGCGAGAGTTCGGGGGATAGGAGTGGCTGTCATAGAAAGGTAGTGAGGAGAATGCCCCTCTTTTTTAGCTAGTTTCATTCTTTGGTTTGTTCCAAAACGATGTTGCTCGTCAATAACAACTAGACCTAAGTCTTCAAAATCAACTGATTTAGAAATTAGGGAATGCGTTCCGATGACAATAGGAATCTCTCCGTTTTTAACCCATTTTAGTAATTGGTTTTTAGCGATTGTTGTCCAAGTGTGAATTTGTTTCCCATTTTCCCAAGCAGCACTTTTGCTAGGAAACTTACGACATCCTGAAGAAGTAATTAGACCTATGGATATTCCAGTATGATCAAAATATTTTATAAAATTTTCGAAGAGTTGAGTAGCTAAGACTTCTGTCGGAGCCATATAGGCGACTTGAATATTTCCAAAATCTTGGCCAGCTGGTCTATTCTTGATAACCGAATATGCAATTGTCGCAGCGACAAAAGTTTTTCCGCTTCCAACATCACCTTCGATAAGACGAGACATTGGTTTATCTTTCTTTAAATCATCCAAAATTGTTTTAATGGTTTCTTTTTGTGCGAGGGTGGGAGAGAATGGAAAACGAGAAGTGAAGTCCTTGATATCGTCATTGTCTATTTTTAATTTATAAGAAAATAGCTCCTCGTACCTTTTTCTTTCTTGTAATCGAGACAATTGGATAAAGAAAACTTCTTCGAAAGCGAATCTTTTTCTTGCAATTTCAGCATGTTCTTTTTTTTGTGGGGTGTGTATCCAGACAAGAGCAGTGTGAAGGGTTGGTAATTTGTATTTATCTAAAATCTCTTTTGGTAAATAGTCTGAAATTTCCTTTATAAAGTCTTGCTTAAGGATTTTATTAATAGCATGATAAATCCACTTAGAAGTTATGCCTCTTGTTTCTCCGTATATAGGGAAGCCAAATTGAGAAATGTTTTCCTGGTTATTAAACAAAGAATCACTAATATCTATTGGCAAAATATCCTCTTTACTAATTTCTGGATTAGTTAAAGTTAATCCGTAAGTTTTGCTATTTGAGACCTTACCTGTTACCTTAACAGTTGCTCCATCTTTTATCATTTTTGCCAAATATGGTTGGTGGAACCAAATTATATTTATTTTCCCTGTCATGTCAGTGATTGTTGCTTGCCCCATAGGGATTTTGCTCTTGAACCCTTTCTTGGTCTTAAGATTAGAAACTTTACCGATGATAGTCACCAATTCTCCATCTTCTAAAGTATTGATATTTCTAAATTCACTTATATTTGAATACCGAAAAGGAAAGTAAAATAACAAATCAGAAATAGTATTAAGCCCTAGCTTTATTAGAGCTTTCTTTTGGTTAATATCTATTCGAAAATGAGATTCTATTTTATCGTTTAAATACATGGTCTAGGGGTGAAAAATTGTTTGGGTTGGTATCGCTATATAGAACTATTCCACCAATAGCAATAAAAATCATAAGAAGTATTATGGTTTGTGCTTTTGATAGTTCTATTTTCATATGTTCATTATACCAAAATTTTTAACAATTGATGAGCACAAAGAGATAAAAAGTGCTATACTCTATTGGTTATTAATTTTAAGGAGAACAAAACATCGCGAAGTAAAAAATAAAATGATTTTCGCTGTCGCGTAGGGCCCCTTTGGGGTAAAGCGCAAGAAAATTAGTTCATTTTTTATGAAGCAACACGAACTTATGCAAAAGAAATATTTGATTGTAAATACAGGAAGTGCATCAAAAAAGTATGCATTTTATAAAGATGAAGAGAGAGTCTATACCGCTCACTTCGAAATGGAAAATGGTAGTCCGATTGTAACTGAATTTTTTGATGATAAAAAAGAAAAAACAGAAATAACAAAGAAAAATTATGTTGAAGCAATAAATTTCATAATAGGTTCATTGGTAAAAAATAAAATTATAGAAAAAAAGTCAGACATTGATAGTGTGGGGATAAGAATTGTTGCCCCAGGGGATTACTTCTTAACCAACCGTCTTATAGATAAAGAATACATGAAACTTGCAAAAGTGGCTTTAAAGAAAGTTCCACTTCACCTAGGACCAGCTCTCGAAGAAATAAAAACAATAAGAAAGTCTTTTGGTGAAAAATTCCCAATCTATGGAGTTTCTGATAGTGCCTTTCATTCAACTATTCCTGACCACGGTAGACTTTACGCTATTCCAATAAATGATAGCCGAAAACTTGGATTAAAAATGTTTGGATACCATGGAATTTCTGTTCAATCCGTTGTTTCCAAGGCAGAGAAAACACTAGGTAATCTTCCAGAAAAAATTGTTGTTTGTCACTTGGGCGGAGGGGGAAGTGTAACTGCTGTTAAAAATGGTCAGAGTATAGATACTTCAATGGGGTTCACTCCGCTTCCTGGTCTTGTCATGGCAACGAGAGTTGGAGATATAGATGCAGGAGCTATTCTTTACTTGTCTGAAAAATTAAAGAAGGGTCCTAGAAAAATGGAAAAGTATTTAAATAATGAATGTGGGCTACTTGGACTTTCAGGAAAAAGTTCTGATATTAGAGAATTATTGCAATATGAAAAAGATGGCCACGAAGATTCTGCTTTGGCACTACGTGTTTATGTTAATCGAGTAAAACAACAGATTGGTAAGATGTCTGCGATCTTAGGAGGCTTGGATCTTCTAATCTTAGCGGGTACAGTAGGGGAAAGATCTTTTATTATGAGAGACCGAATATGTAAAGATATGGAATTTTTAGGGATAGAAATAGATAATGAAATAAACGATAAGTCTGAGGGAGTAGAAATAGAAATAAGTAAAAAAGATTCTAAGGCCAAGGTTTTGATTGTTAAAACAGATGAAATGGAAGAAATCGCTAAAGAAACACTTAGACTTTCAAAAGAGAAATAACCAAATTATTAATAGAAAACCCCTGCGACATCACGCCGGAGGGGGGTAATTTTGAGATACAATAAAGAGGGATTATTTTTTGTTTTTTGCCTCTACGCAATGAGTCGTGTGAGGAACCAAGAGTAATCTTTCTTTTGGAATAAGCTTTCCAGTATCACGACAAATGCCGTAAGACTTATTCTCAATGCGAATTAATGCTGCATCAAGAGATTGAATAAATTTGTACTGTCTTTGAGCTAGTTGCCCTGTTTCTTCTTTTGATAGTGCATTGGCGCCTTCCTCCAATACTTTAAAAGTTGGGGAAGTGTCATCTGTTCCGTTGCCGGAAGCATTACTGTATGCCGCTTTCAATTGCAGATATTCCGCTTCTGCTGCTGCACGCTTTGTGAGAATAAGTTCTTTAAATTCTTTAAGCTCACTGTCAGAATAATGAGTTTTTTGTGCTTCTTCGGGGAGTTTGTTTGCTCCAAAATGATTAATGTTCTCTTTCATAGCCTATAAAATGTTTTAAGGTTTTAATATAGAGTATACACGTTTTTGTGATTTTGTCAAGCAAAATAACCTTTATTTTAAGGTTAAAAAGTATTTTTCTATCCTTTCAGCATTTTTGTTATTCTCTCTATTCCTTTTGAAAGATTCCAAAATAGATTTTTCCTTAGCCATAGCTACCACAAAAGTTATGGAGAGATTTTTTATTTTATGTCATTGAGAAATAATTGGTTTTGTGATAATGTGTAAAAAGTTCTGAAAGACAAACGGAGACGTGGCTGAGTGGACAAAACATAAACTGCTTTATGTTTTGTCTGGAGCGGAGCGGAAGAGGACGACCAACTCAGACACGGTTCCGAAGGACGACAATTTTATATTGGAGACGTGGCTGAGTGGTCGAAAGCGCCTCACTGCTAACGAGGTAGCCCGTAAAAAGGCTCCAGGGTTCGAATCCCTGCGTCTCCGCAACGACCAAAATCGATACCGTTTACATAGGTATCGATTTTTGGCGTATGTGTGCGGGGCGGGATTCGAAAGACGCAGGTAGAGAAAAGTTTGAAAAACTTTTCAAACTGCCGAGTCGGGGTCGAGAGTACTTTATTTTTTATGAGCAAAGCGAAATAAAAAATTTAGTAACTCGTGACCGAATCCCTGCGTCTCCGCAACAAAATAATGAACTTAGTATGGATTACTAGGTTGTTTATTTTAATCACAAGGCATTAAATTGCTCAAAAATGGTCTTTGTGAGATAATATAAATGTCCTTTATTAACCTTATTTAATCTTTTATTTTATATGTTTAAAAAATTTTTGAAATTTTTATTTATTTTAGCAATAGCTGTTGTTGGTTTTAAGGCTGAAGCTGCTAATTGTAACTTTACTCGTGACCTCAAGGAGAATGACAAGGGGGAAGATGTTCGTTGTCTTCAAAAGTATTTAAACGATAATGGTTTTGAAATAGCCGTCTCAGGAAATGGTTCAAAAGGTAAAGAGACTAATTTTTATGGTACAAAAACTAAAGAAGCTGTTATGATTTGGCAAATAACTAACGGAGTTTATCCAGCAGAAGGTTATTTTGGTGCAAAATCAAAAACAAAATATAATTCATTGGTTTCTTCTACTTCAAGTACGGTTACAACACCTACGACTACTAATGATACAACTCTTGCCAGTCAAGCATCCACAATTGCAGATTTAAATAGCCAAATATCAACTCTTAAACAAGAATTAGCAAATGCAAAAAGCACTACCAGTTATTCAGGAGATCAGAAAAAGGCCGCTGACAAAATAAAAAGTGCAATAGAAATGATTAACGATGCAGAAGATGCGATAGAAGACGCAAGCGGAAGTACAAAAAATGAAGAAGCAGACATTAAGGAAGCAAAAAGTGACTTGTTTGATGCTGTAAATTATTTTTTCAAGAATAATTATACTAAAGCCCTAGACCTAGCAGACGATGCTTACAGCACGGGAGAAGATGTTTATGATAACCTAGGTGGAGGAGACAAGTCTGATGCAAAAGAAGCAATTGATGAAGCTAAGACTGCGATAAGTGATGCAAAAGATGAAATCAACGAAGCAGAGGATGATGATGAAGATGTAGATGATGCTAACGATTTGATTGACGAGGCAAATGATACATACAAAGATGCTAGAACAGCTTACAATGATGAAGACTATGAAGAAGCAATGGATCTAGCAGATGAGGTTATGGATCTAGTAGAAGAAGCATTGGATACTTTGTAAGATGATGAAAATTTCTCTAAAAAGTTACGGAACTTTTATTTTACTCGGGGTGATAGCTAACATAATTATTTTCTATTTTTTCTCAAAACAGCTAGAAGAATATGTTTATTACAAAACAGTAGACAAATATAATGCAGTCAAAGTAGAAAAAGCACCAACTAATGGGCAAGGGCAACCCCAAGCACATTTTTAGCCCCAGCTTTCCTGAGTATTTTTAAAATCTCTAAGAAAGTGCCTCCTGTAGTTGTCACATCGTCGATTACTATAATACTCCTTCCTTTTAAAGAAATGTCTGGGTTAATTCCAAAAGTGTCTTTTATGTTTTGTAGGCGTTCTCTCTTGTTTGTTATTTTTGCTTGGTGTTTGGTCTCAAGTTTTTTAAAGACGACATTTTTGATGAACTCAAGATTATTTTTATCTTCATTACAAAACCACTTTGCCAAAATTTCAGTATGGTTATAACCACGTTCCATCAATCTTTTTCTTGAACAAGGAACCGGAATAACTATAATAGGTTTTCCAGCCGTTAAAAATTTCATTTCTGAAATTTGATCTTTAGAAAAATCAAACAATATTTGTCCTAACTTTTTTCCTAAACTTTTTTGTTTATGATACTTGAGATTCCAAATAATATCTTTTATTAGTTGGTCTCGATAATCAAAAACAGAAATGATATTTTTTTCAGTTTCTCTGTCATTAAGTTTTATTTTGAGTAAGCATTCGTCACACAAAACGCTATCTTTTAGACCACAACCTTGGCAGTGGACAGGAAAAAATATGTCTAGAATAAAATTACCAATTTTCCCCATTTTTATGAGTGTTCTCATGTATTTATTTTATTACAATTGTGTTATAATGAAAAGGTTAATGAAAATTACAATTTATGGATGAGTCATTTAAGAAAATTATTAAAGAAGGTTTGTCTGGACTGATTAAATCTTTTAGAGATGATAGCTCAAAAAAACAAGCTATCGGAGTTGACATAGGTTCTTCTTACGTGAAAATTGTCCAGCTCAAAAAGAAAGGAGGTAAACCCGTACTAGAAACATACGGAGTTTTAGCCCTTGGTCCCTATAATAAAACTGAAGTTGGAAGTGTGACTAATCTAAAATCTGAAGATGTGGCGAAAGCAATTACTGATTTAATGAAAGAATCAAATGTTACTATCAACAACGCCGTTGTTTCAATTCCGTCACTTTCGAGTTTAATTTTTACACTATCCTTACCCAACAAAATCGCTGAAGGGGAGATGGCTAAAATAATTCCAATAGAAGCTAGAAAATATATTCCCGTTCCGATATCAGAAGTTACCCTTGATTGGTTTGTAATTCCAGATGATGGAGGTTCGTTTGAAGAAACAAAAGAGGAGAATAGAATGAAAGATAAAATAGATGTCTTGGTTGTAGCTATTCACAACGACACGATAGCCCAATACAAAGATATTGTGAAAAAAACGTCTCTTGTATGTGAATCACTTGAAATGGAGATATTTAGTAATATAAGGTCCATACTAGGACACGAACTAGCTCCAGTTATGATAATAGATTTTGGTGCGTCTAAAGTTAAAGTTTCCATAATTGAAAATGGGATTCTTCGAGTTTTTCACGTGGTAAATAGAGGTTCACAAGATATTACTAGAAATATCTCTCAATCTCTCAATCTAACTTTTGATGAAGCAGAAAGATTGAAGAGAAGTGTGGGGTTAGATGCCTCTATGGATCCTAGGATAGAAAAAATTGTTAAAATGTCCATTCAATACATATACACAGATATAAATAGTATTGTTTTTAATTATCAAAAGAAGTATAATAGAGATGTCAGTAAAATATTTTTAACTGGAGGAGGTTCTATGCTAAAAGGTTTTCTTGAGGCATCAAGAGAAAATTTCCGTTCTGATGTTGTTTATGCAGATCCTTTTTCCAAGACAGAAACTCCTGCTTTTATACAGCCCGTATTGCAAACTAGTGGACCTGAATTTTCGGTAGCCTTAGGTTTAGCACTTCATCAATTATCTTAATAAAATATGGACAATTCATTTCAAACATCTTTCATACCTAAAAAAGAAATATCCTCAACAGGTGCCTCTAAAGAGCCAAGAAGTCTATTTACTATGATAGCTTTATTTTTGTTTATTGTTACACTATTGGCTTCTGGTGGTATTTATTTATATAAAACTTATTTAATCAAGCAAGAAAGCAGTCTTTCATCATCTCTTTCTAAGACGAGAGATACTTTTGAAAAAGATACCCTAGAAGAGCTCGAATTGTTTAACAAGAGATCAGAGGCAGCAACTAAAATTCTAGCAGGGCATATAGTTTTGACCCCGTTATTTAGTAGGTTGTCAGAAATAACCATCCCATCTGTTCAATACAGAACTTTTGAATATCAATCTGGCACTAATGCACATGCTGTTAGTATAAAAGGTATAGCCAAAGACTATCGCTCGATTGCTCAACAATCTGATGCTTTTAATACTACAAAAGGACGATCATTTAAGAATGTGCTATTTTCTGATTTGACGAGAGATAAGAACAACTACATATCTTTCAATCTATCTTTTGAGATAGAACCTGAACTTTTGTCATACGAAAAGAATTTAATGATTCCATCAGTCAAATCAACATCTGAAGAAGTATCTGATCAAAATAAGAATATTGAAATTGAGTCGAAATTACCAAGCAATAATTCAGAAGAACCAACAATATAGTATATGAAATTAATTTCTTCAATTTTATTCTTAACAGCTTCCGTATTGGTATTTTTCTTTTTGATAGATCCGCTTTATGGTGATGTTAAAGAACTAAGAACTAACGTAACTACCTATAATTCAGCGCTTAACAATTCGACAGATTTACAAAAGACAAGAGACGAACTTGTTGACTCGTATAAACAAATCAATGAAAAAGACAGAGAAAAGTTAAATCACTTACTTCCTAGCACTATAAATAATATCGAATTGATATTAGAAATAGAGAAAATTGCAAATATGCACGGTATGCCAATTAGTGATATCAGGTTTGATTCATCTGTAGGAATAAAGGCTAATTCTACAGAAGGCGGAAGTTCTTCTGGTGCTGGAGGAAAGGCAGTGGCAGAAAATGACCCATCAAGTTACTTGCCTTATGGAATCTTCCCAATTTCATTTACAATTGAAGGTAAATATGGAGTTTTCCTAGACTTTTTACAAGACCTAGAAAACAATCTAAGAATAGTAGACGTTAAATCAATTTCTTTCAATGTACCAGATTCAGGATCTCAAGATCCTTTAGTTGATCAAAAAAAGAAGACAATCATAGATCCAAGTATTTATAAATATTCATTAAAAGTAGAAACCTACTGGCTAAAATAATATGAAAAAGAAACGCTCAAATAAAAGTAAATTTTTTCTAACAGCATTCTCTATTGTGGTTTTGGGTGTTGGTTATTTGTATTTTGCCAATGAATTAAGAACAGGAGAGGTGGTAAAGGTTGCTCAAGGTAATTTATCATCTAGTGCTACAGCCGCAGAAGATACAAAGACAGCTGATCAAGGTTCATCCTTAAATAGTAAAATAAGCTCAGACATTTCCTTCCTGTCGACTTTGGCTTCTTTAAAAAATATAAAAATAGATATCAATTTTTTCAGCAACAATCTCTTCAAAAAACTAAAAAGCAATTCTGTGTCTATCGGTACAGCAACACCAGGACGCCAAAACCCATTTGCTCCTATAGATGAGTCTGCTGTAGCTAAAAGTGTTATCACAGAGTTTGTTTCTACAAGCCAAGCTACTCAAATTACCGACAAAACGGCTGTTTTGAATGGATCTCTTGCTACTACAGAGGGGGTAACAGAAACTTATTTTGAATATGGAGAAACAGAAGCTTTAGGAAGCTCAACTAGTGTTGTTAAGCAACAATCAATGGTAGGAACATTTCTAAAAAGTATTTCAGAATTAAAATCAAAGACAGTATATTTTTACAAAGCCTGTGCAAAAATAAATGGAATCTCTTACTGTGGAGACACAGTGTCTTTTGCAACAAATTAGTATGTTATTTATAGAAGAGTTAAAAAAAAGAGGGGTAATAGACGAGGCCCTTGAATCAAAGGCTTTAAAACTCGCAGATGAGAAATATAATGGTGATCTAGATGATGCTTTGACTGAGCTTAAAGTCGATGAAGACCAAATCCTTGAAGCAAGAAAGGCTATTTTTGGTATACCAATAAAAGATATAGATGTTAAAAAAGTTCCAGCTGCAACTCTAAAGCTTATTCCAGTAGATGCAGCAAAAACATACAAGTTTGTTCCTATTAGTTTAACTGATACTTATCTAGAAGTTGGTATCGTTAATCCCGAAAATGTTAGAGCTGTTGATGCTCTTACGTTTATTACGGCTAAATTAAATAAGCCCTTTAAACTTTACTTAATCAAAAATTCTGCCTATCGTAATTTGGTTTATGCTTACGAAGGAAATAAAGATATTGAGGTTGATCAGGCCTTAAATGAGCTTGACTCTGAAATTGCGAATGCGATTGATCAGGGTGTTGTAATAGAAAACTCTAAGACATCGGACACTCTAAAACCGGGGGAAGAAGAAAAAATTGTTGAAGATGCTCCGATTATAAAAATCGTAGCAGTTATCCTAAGAAGTGCCGTAGAAAGTTTAGCGTCCGATATTCACATAGAAAATTCTGGGGATAAAGTTAAGGTTAGATTTAGAATAGATGGTGTTCTCCACACCTCTCTTGTTCTTCCAATATCTGTTTATAATGGAGTGATTGCTCGTGTCAAAATCTTGTCAAAATTGAGACTAGATGAAAAAAGGAAACCACAAGATGGGGGTTTTTCTGCAAGAATAGATGAAAGAAAGATTGACTTCCGTGTTTCTACAATGCCAGCTTATTACGGAGAAAAAATAGCTATTCGTATCTTGGATGCAGAGAAGGGTATCTTTACACTCGAAGGACTTGGACTTTCAGAAGAGAATATCAAAATGATTAGAACTGCGCTAAAGAAACCTTATGGTCTCATATTAATGACAGGACCAACTGGTTCAGGTAAGACATCTTCTCTTTATTCGATGCTTAGTGAGATAGATAAAGAAGATAAAAATATCGTTTCGCTAGAAGATCCGGTTGAATACAAGATTGATGGAGTTAACCAGTCTCAAATCATGCCTGAAATTGGATATACTTTTGCTACAGGATTGAGATCTATTCTTCGTCAAGACCCAAACATCATTCTTGTTGGAGAGATCCGAGACAGGGAAACAGCAGAACTAGCTATTCAAGCCGCTCTTACAGGTCACTTGGTTTTCTCTACTCTTCACACGAATAGTGCTGTCGGAGCGATACCTCGTCTTATCGATATGGGAATTGACCCTTATTTGATAGCACCAACTTTGATTCTTTGTATGGCTCAAAGACTAGCAAGGAGAATTCATCCTAGTTGTAAACATGAAATTCCTATAGACGAGTCAGTGAGACATGCTATTGATAAGCAATTTGAAGATTTACCAGAGGAATATAAGAGCAAACTCAATATTAACAGTAATACTATTTACGAGGCGCAACCAAGCCAAGACAATCCTACTGGGCTATCTGGACGTATCGCTCTTTTTGAAGGTTTTATGGTAGATAAAGAAATGCAAGGGATTATTTTAAAAACTCCACAAGAACAAGAAATTTATAAAATTGCCAGAAAGAAAGGGATGTTAACTATTAAGGAAGATGCTATCGTAAAAAGCATAAAAGGAGAAATTCCATTGCAAGAAGTTTATAATTTCTAGCAAAATAACTTTCGATATAGTATAATTACTTCATATGGACTACAAGCAGCTATTTAATGATTTATTGGAAAATTTAATTAATCAAAACGGTTCCGATTTACACATAGGAACTGGTATTAAACCATCTATTCGAATAGATGGAGAACTTATCTTTCTTGTAAATTTCAAAGAGACAACAGAAGCGGACGTTTTTGGAATACTTGAAGTACTATTGGACCAAGAGAGGATTGCTATTTTTAGAAAAAATAAAGTTATAGATTTCTCTAGCAATTTAAATGAAGGACAAACTCAGCTAAGAGGAAATGCTTTTTACCAAAGAGGAACTCCCTCAGTGGCTCTTCGTCTAATTCCAAAGCCAAAAACTTTTGAAGAATTAAGCTTGCCCGAAATACTTAAAGATTTTTCTAGGAAGAAACAAGGATTCTTCTTGGTGGTTGGTCCGGTTGGTCAAGGTAAATCAACTACATTGTCTACAATGATAAATTTTATTAATAGTGAATCATCTAGACACATAGTAACGATTGAAGAACCTATTGAATTTATTTATAAACCAGATAAATCAATAATTAGTCAAAGAGAAGTAGGAACAGATACTGAAACTTTCTTGAGTGCTCTTAAGTCTGCTTTTCGTGAGGATGCCAATGTTCTTTTGATAGGAGAAATGAGAGATCCGGAAACTATTGCAGCAGCTGTGACAGCAGCTGAGACAGGACACTTGGTCTTATCTACTCTTCATACTAATAATGCTTCTCAAACAATAGATCGTATTATTGACTCGTTCCCATCAGACCAACAAGATCAAATTAGATTGCAGTTAGCATCCAGCTTGCTCGGAATTTTCTCTCAGAGATTGATACCAAGAGTTTCAGGGGGAAGAGTTCCTGCCTATGAACTTTTGATAAATAACAAAGCAATCGCAAACTTAATAAGAGAAAAGAGAACACACGAAATAGACACTGTACTAGAAACTTCCTCGAGAGAGGGCATGGTCGACATGAATAGATGTTTAATAGATTTGGTCCAAAGAAGAGAAATTAGTCTTGAAAGTGCGTATGATCATTCTATTAATCCTAAAGCTCTAGAACAATTGTTTTAGTTAAATTTTTATGTTATTTAATTACGAAGCTATTACAGCAGAAGGAGAACGCAAGGTTGGTTCTGTAGAAGCCATTAATAAGGATTTGGCAATTGCTGCTGTTCAAAAAAGAGGTTATATTGTTTCTTCGTTAACTGAAACAACAAAGAAAAAAGGCCTTTTTAATCTTTCTATTTTTGAAAAGAAAAGTATCCCCATGAAAGACATTGTGATGATGTCTCGTCAGATGTCTACTTTGTTTGAATCACAAGTGTCTGCCCTTAAGGCTTTCAACCTTATTGCCGAAAACACCACCAATAAAAAGTTGGCTTCTATTCTTAATGAAGTCGCTGAAGATATTAAATCAGGAGTTTATATTTCTGTCGCATTGTCAAAACACAAAGAAGCTTTTTCTGACTTTTACGTTAATATGGTTAAGTCAGGGGAGGAGTCAGGTAAATTAACTCAGGTTTTTGCATACTTGGCTGACTATTTGGATAGACAATATCAACTTACTTCCAAGACAAAAAATGCTTTAATTTATCCTTCTTTCGTTGTTGGAATATTCGTGATCGTGATGGTTTTGATGTTTACGTTCATCGTGCCTAAACTCGCTGCTATTATTGCCGAATCTGGAACAGAAATTCCTCTTTCTACTAAATTGATTATCGCTGTCAGTAATTTGTTTGTGGATTATGGTATTTTTCTTCTAGTTATAGTTATAGTTCTCGTGGTATATGTTATCAGATATTCAAAAACACCAGCCGGTAGACTTTATTTTGATAAATTAAAAATTACACTACCTGTCGTTAAAAATATTTATAACAAATTATATTTATCAAGAATATCAGACAATATGGATACTATGCTTTCCGCTAGTATTCCAATCGTTAGAGCAATAGAACTTACAAGTGTTGTGGTAGGTAATCTTGTTTACGAAAGACTGCTTAGAGATATTGCGGACTCTGTAAAAAGTGGTAGTTCTCTATCTTTAGCTTTCAGTAAACACCAGGAAATACCATCCATAATGTCAGGAATGATCAAGGTGGGGGAGGAAACCGGTTCTTTGGGAAATATTCTTAAGACGTTAGGTAAATTCTATAGCCGAGAAGTTAATGAAGCTGTCGACACTTTAGTTAGCTTGATTGAGCCGATTATGATTGTTATTCTTGGGCTTGGAGTTGGTGTGCTTTTGTCTTCTATTTTGCTTCCAATTTACAATATCGCAGGTGGAATCAACTAATAATTAAAAAGCAAAACCTCCAGTTTAGACTGGAGGTTTTGCTTTTTATATACAAAAAATGATATAATTAGCGTATTACTATGGTCGTTAAATTGAATTCAATTTTTATATAAATATGAACAAAAATAAAGGTTTTACATTGATCGAATTGTTGGTTGTTATTGCAATCATTGGTATCTTGTCCTCAGTTGTTTTGGCATCATTAAACAGTGCTAGAAATAAAGGAGCAGATGCTGCGATTAAAAATAACTTATCGAACATCAGAGCACAAGCTGAGATGCACTATGACGACAATAGCAATAGCTATGCAACTCTATGTACAACATCTAGTAGTCCGGTGGCGGCAATGTTGGAATCAGCAAAAAGCGCGTCTGGGGCAACTTCTGTGGTCACCGCTGTGGCTACCGCCGGAACATCTGCCACTGTAGTATGTCATTCTCAAGCTGGTAGTTGGGCGGCCTCTTCTCCTTTAAAGACGAGCTCTGCTAACTCATGGTGTGTAGACTCTACAGGAGCCTCAAAACAAATAACGGGATATCTTGGAGCCAACGATTACGATTGCTAAAAATAAACACATAAAAGTTCTCAAATCTAAAGGTTTGAGAACTTTGCTTTTTAGACACAAACAATGATATAATTGATTAATTACTATGGTCGTTAAATTGAATTCAATTTTTATATAAATATGAACAAAAACAAAGGTTTTACATTGATCGAATTGTTGGTTGTTATTGCGATCATTGGTATCTTGTCATCTGTTGTTTTAGCATCATTAAATAGTGCTAGAAACAAAGGAGCAGATGCTGCGATTAAAAATAACTTATCGAACATGAGAGCTCAAGCAGAAATGTATTACGATACAAACAATAACTATGGTTCTGCATTGTATTATAGTGCAGATGGGACTTGTGATACAGCTGGAACGGGGGTGTTCACAGATGCAACTATTAGGAGTGCTTTTGCTTCAGCAGAATCAGCGAGTGGTTCATCTACTGGGGTATGCTCAGTTACCACAGGTGGTGCTGCGTGGGCAGTTTCTATGCCTTTAAAAACAAGCAGCTCTAATTCTTGGTGTGTAGATTCAACGGGGGCTTCAAAACAAACAACAGGAAATACTTTGGCTTCTGGAGATGCAACCTGCTAGCTTTAAGACGTGTCTCAAAAACAACCCTACTCGGGTTGTTTTTGTTTTTAAAGGACAAGGTGGTATAATAAAAGCATATGACACCAATACTTATTTTAATTTTTATATTTATTTTAGGAACGATTATAGGAAGTTTTTTGAACGTAGTTATTTATCGTCTTAACTCGGGGCGAAAGATTGTTAATGACAGTTCTATGTGTATGACTTGTGGGCATAAGTTGAGATGGTTTGAACTCATTCCTGTGGTATCTTATTTTATTCAAGGTTGCAGATGCAGGAAATGTAAAAGTCGCATCTCGGCTCAATATCCGATAGTTGAAATACTAACAGGATTAATATTCTTATCAGTTTCTGTTAAGTTTATTCCATTCCTATTCTTTTCTTATTGGTTATATGTTGGATATGCCTCTGTTTATTTGATCTTGTTTTCTTTGCTGATAGTTATGTTTGTATACGATTTAAGACATAAAATAATACCAAACAAAACAGTATTTCCGTTTATTTTTATCTCTTTCTTGGTAACAATTTCAAATCTATTACTCTTTGGAAATATCTTTTCTTGGGCAGCACTGCTAGATATTTTTGCTGGTCCAATTATCGCATTACCATTTGTTTTAATCTGGCTATTTTCTAAGGGGAGATTGATGGGATTTGGGGATGTAAAATTAATGATAGGGATAGGTTGGATGCTTGGATTATCTGGTGGAGTATTTGCAGTTATTCTCGCATTTTGGATAGGGGCTATTGTTGGCCTTGCCATGATGATATTTAATAGAAAGAAAGTTGGATTTAAAACAGAAATTCCTTTTGCCCCATTTCTTATTCTTGGAATTCTAATCACTTTTCTTTTTGGATTTAATTTTAATACCTTAATTAACATTTTTACCTTTTAATTTTTGATGTTTAAATTTGGTAACAAAAATAAATACACAAAAGGTGCAACCCTCTTAGAAATGATGGTGGTTATAAGTATCTTTGTGGTGATTAGTACTGTTACTGTTTTTAACTATGGGCAATTTAATTCATCAATGTCGACTCAAAATTTAGTTGATGATATCGCACTTTCTATCAGAAAGGCTCAAAGCTATGCAATTGGGGTTAGGGGGGTAAATGATGTTTTTCTTGGAGGTTATGGAGTTAGATTCAGTATAAACCCTCTAGTTTCAGGAGATGAATATAAAAGTTCCAATAAATCGTTTGTGGTGTTTGCTGAAATGGGTGATAAAAACTATGGATATGATTACGGAGCTTATAATGGATGTGGTGATCCAATCGACGGAGATGAATGTATAGAAATTTTAAAGATATTAAGTTCAGATGAAATATCAAGTATAAAAATATATGGAGCCAGTGATTCTGAGATAGGTACTTTGGTCGGAGATGATGCCTTAGATATTGTTTTTTATAGACCTAACCCAGAGCCGTTTTTTTGTTACAAAGAAAATCCATTAAGTGGTTATTGCTCTATAGGTATGGAAGACGTAGTTTATGTAAAAATAGATGTTAAAAATACGGCAGGAGGGGTTGAGACTGTCAGAACTATTCGAATTTCAAATAGTGGGCAAATAAGCGTATCAGAATAATATGTTTAATATAAAAAATAAAATTAAAAACGAAGGTGGATTCACTCTAGTAGAGCTTATGGTGGCAACAACCGTCTTTGTTGTAATAGTCATTTCTTCTATCGGGTCACTCATAGCTTTAATGGGGGCGTCTAAGGATTCTCGAGGACTTCGTTTTTCAATGGATAATGTTAATTTTGCAATGGAGAGTATGACTAGATCTATAAGAATGGGTGTGAATTATTACTGTGGTGACGCAGTTCCTGATCTTATAACTGATACCCAAGATTGTCCTTTGGGGGCGAATTTATTTTCTTTTGTCCCACAATTAAATGACGGCAGTCTTTCGGAAGAAAGGGTCAGCTATAAATTACATAAAAGAGATACAGAGGTGGATAGCTATACTATTCAGAGATGTATTGGAACATTAGATAGTGATTGTATAGAGATTGTCTCCTCTGATATTAATATCAATAAATTAACGTTTTTTGTAAAAGGATCTAACCCATATGACTCAACTCAAGCTAATGTTTATATTTTATTAAAAGGGACGATTGATGTTAAAGGCAAACCAGCTTCTTTTATGATTCAAACAATGGCATCACAAAGGAATTTTTAATGATTTTATGATAATAAATAGAATAAAAAACAACATAACGGTAATTAAAGACATTAAAAATAAAAATGGTGGCTTTACTTTGGTAGAAGCGTTGACGGCTATTTTTATTTTGACTTTTGTAGTTGTTGGTTTGATGACTGTGGTATCTGATAGTTTGTTCGCAACTAAATATGCAAGAGATGAGATTACTGCAAATTATTTATTACAAGAGGCCATTGATTTTGTTAGAAACGATAGGGACACCAGCGTCTTTTTAAATGTAGAAAATGACATAAACACAGCTTGGACTAATTTTTATACTAAATACACTAATGTCGGATGCAACAATACTTCTGTGGGATGTATAATAGATGTCAACGTGCCTAGTGGTTCAAATATCTTTACTTGTTCAAGTGATGATTGTCGATATTTATACCTAGATGAAACGGCAACAAGTAACTCTTTCTATTTGACTAACAATCATCCAAGTGGAATATCTGGAAAGACTAGAACAAATTTTAAAAGAACATTAACCGTTGTCAGTGAGGGGGCAGATCAATTGGTGGTAACGGCAAAAGTATCCTGGAAAAATGGTAATTTAAATAAGTCGAGAGAACTAACCACCACATTATCAAAGTGGCAATAACTTATGTTTAAAACATTTAATCAAAATCAAAAAGGTTATGCTATCTTGTTTACGGTTATAATTGTAAGCGCTATTTCTGTTATTGCGGCTGGTATTACTAATGCAATTTATAAACAAATAGTTCTCTCTTCTTTGTCTAGAGATTCTCAAACTGCATTTTATATGGCAGATACAGCTTCGGACTGTGCGCTGTTATTTGATATGGAAATAAAAGACACTATTCCAGATTTTCTAAATCTTGAAAGTTATTCATGGAATTGTGGTGGTTTTGATATGACAGTAGATCCTAATATCGATGGAAGTTATGACATCGAGCCTTCTGGAAATATTGGGGAAAGTCAGGACCCCTGTTATCGAATCCAAACTACCAAAAATGATCCTTCCACTACTATTATAGCGAACGGTTATAATATCTGTAATAAAAACAATATAAGAACAGTAGAAAGACAAATTAAAATAGTCTACGAATAAAATATGTCAAAGATTAAATTATCACAAGATTATTCTCAGGATTTAAAGAGGATAAAAGTTTTAAGAGAACTTATCTCTCGATACCAGAAAGAATATCACGAACAAGACAGCCCGTCTGTTTCTGATGAAGTTTATGATTCCCTAGTTAGAGAACTAAGAGGGCTAGAGAAAAAATATCCTGATGTAAAAGAAGAAAAATCAACTCTTGAAAGAGTGGGGGGTAAACCGTTGGAATCTTTTCGTAAAGTTAAACATGAATCGAGAGCAACAAGCTTAAACGATGTTTTTTCTTTTGAAGAAGTAGAAGATTGGCAAGAAAGAATTTATAAACTTACGAATAAAATAACAGATTATTTTTGTGAATTAAAGCTAGATGGTTTAACTGCTATTTTAACTTATAAAAACGGAGTTTTTGTTCAAGGAGCTACAAGAGGAGATGGATTGATTGGGGAGGATGTGACTGAAAATTTAAAAATGATAGAAGCTATCCCTCTAAAACTAAAAGGAAATTATCCTGATAAAGTAGAGATAAGAGGGGAGGTTATAATGCTTAAAAAAGTTTTAGAAGAATTAAACGAAGAACAAACAAGACTCGGTAAACCTCCTTTTGCTAATACTAGAAATGCTGCGGCAGGAAGTCTTAGGCAGCTAGATCCAAATCTAGTTAAAGAAAGAAGACTTAGCTTTTATCCTTGGGAAATAGTTAATTCTAATATAGGAATTCAAACACAATCTGAAAAGCAAAAATACTTTAAAGAGTGGGGATTTTTGACTCATAAATATGTTAAAAAAGTTGGAGTATTAAACGAGGCTTTTGATTTTATAAACGAAGTTGAGAAGGTTAGAGAAAGTTTACCTTTTGGAACAGATGGCATAGTTATTTCGATAGAAGATTTAAAAACTCAAGAAACTCTCGGTATTGTAGGTAAGGCTCCAAGATTCAAAGTTGCCTATAAATACAAAGCTGAACAAGCAGCAACCGTACTTAAGAGTATTTCAGTTAATGTTGGTAGAACTGGGGTTCTAACACCTGTGGCACATTTTGAACCAACTTTGGTAGCTGGATCAACTGTCTCTAAAGCTACTTTGCACAATTACGATCAGATTAAAAGATTGGACGTTAAAATAGGAGACACTGTCATTATTGAAAAGGCCGGTGATGTTATACCAGCAGTTGTTGAAGTCTTGAAAGATTTACGCTCTGGCAAAGAAAAGAATTTTGAGATGCCAAACTCTTGTCCTGTGTGCGGGGGAAGTGTGGAAAAAATAAAATCTGGAGCTGGACAAAGCTTCTCTTCGCAAGGTCCTCGCCCGCCTGCAACGATGAAGCAGCTTCGGGCAGGGATGAGGGAAGAGAGGGGCCAGACCATTGCTCACAGAACTTTGTCTGCTCCTGGGTTAGATATAGATTCATTAGTCTTTTCTCAGAACAACTCATCGCCGGCCAAAACCCCCGTACTAACTAGAAATTCTGTAGCTTTTTATTGTACAAATAAAAATTGTCCAGCTAGAAATAGACGAGGTCTGCAACATTTTGTAAATATCTTTGAAATTTATGAAATAGGACCTAAAATTTTAGATAGGTTAAAAGAAGAGGGACTTATCAGCGATGCAACAGACTTGTTTACCCTCGAAAAAAGTGATCTTGCTGGTCTAGAAAGATTCGGTGATAAATCAGCAGAAAATATAATAAATTCAATCGAAGAACATAAAAAGGTTCCATTTTGGCGATTTATTTATGCCCTTGGAATTATTCATGTAGGGGAACAAACAGCTATAGATTTGGCGGAGTACTTTCATACTTTAGATAATTTAATAGAAGCTAAAGAAGAAGAAATAAATAGCATAGAAAACATTGGTCCTGTAGTTTCAAAAAGTATATATGAATTTTTCAAAGACAAAAACAACCTACATTTCATAGAAAAATTAAAAGAAAATGGAGTAGAAATAATTACTGAGAAGAAAAAAGTAGGAGTTTTTACAGGAAAAACTTTTGTATTGACTGGAACATTGCCTACTTTATCAAGAGAGGAGGCGAAGAAGAAAATAATAGAAAATGGCGGAAAGGTTTCCGGATCAGTTTCTTCTAACACCTCATATGTTTTAGCAGGAGAGAACCCAGGAAGTAAAATAAAAGAAGCAGAGAAACTAAAAATAAAAACAATCTCCGAACAAGAGTTTTTAAAAATGATACAAGGTTAAGTTTTAAATCACCTTAAAATATGCTATTCTTTAATATATGGATAGTAAAGAAATCAAAAAACTTGCCGATTTGGCACGTATAGATATGAGCGAAGAAGAAATGGAAGGTGTTGCAAAAGACTTCCAGTCAATTTTAGCCTACGTGGGACAAGTTCAAGAGGTCTCTGGAAAGATGGGGGATGAGGTAAAAAATAAAGATGATTATTTTACTAGAAATGTTACGAGAGAAGATATAGTCACTAACAACTCAAAAGAAAATACAGATAAAATTCTTTCGAACGCACCTGACACCGAAGATGGATTTATAAAAGTTAAAAAGATAATGTAAAATGCAAACACGACACAAATACACGAATGAGAACGAATGACACGAATAGAAGGAGGCAAACACGACGCAAATCCACGAACGGGAACGAATGACACGAATAAGGAATGGAGAAGGAGCGTTAAATCTTTAAAAAGAAAAATAATAGATAAAACAAAATACAAAAAGATGGATTTAAAAAATCTTACAATTGAAAAGGCTCACGAATTATTAAAGAACAAAGAAATTACTGTTCGAGATTTAGTTGATTTTTATTTAGATAATATTAAAACGAAAAATTCTACGATAAATGCTTATCTTGAAATTTTTAATGATTTAGAGGCGTCAATTAAAATAGCAGAAGATATGTTCAAAGAAGGGAAGGACACTTTGCTAACTGGTATACCTATGGCAATCAAAGATAACATTCTTTATGAAGGCCACAAAGCATCGGCTGCTTCTAAAATTCTAGAAAATTATGTGGCAACATATGATTCTTTTGTGATAGAAAAACTAAAAGAACAAGGTGTCGTAATACTAGGAAGAACAAACATGGATGAATTTGCTATGGGTTCTTCCACGGAAACTAGCGCTTTCGGAGTAACTAGAAATCCATTAGATGAGTCCCGTGTTCCAGGTGGTTCATCAGGAGGCTCAGCATCAGCAGTTGCCGGTGACATGGCTCTTATCGCCCTAGGAACGGAGACATGCGGTTCTGTAAGGCAACCAGCGGCATTTACGGGGCTTGTGGGGCTAAAACCAACTTATGGGGCAGTTTCGAGGTCTGGAATAATAGCCATGGGGAGTTCTCTTGATCAAGTGGGCCCAATGGGTAGAACTGTCAAAGATGTTGAAATTATTTTTAATGCCATATCTAAATATGACAAAAAAGATAGCACTTCAATTAAAGATGAAAAGAGAGAAATAAAAAACAAAACACTTAAAAAAAGGATAGGAGTACCTAGAGAATTTTTAACGGGGGAAGGTTTGGACAAGGAAGTTCTAGATAATTTTAATCAGAACTGTGAGAAGCTAAAGAAAGCGGGGTATGAAATTATTGATATTGATCTACCCATTCTAAAATATTCTTTGGCCGTTTATTATATAATTATGCCAGCGGAAGTCTCAAGCAACTTGGCTAGATATGATGGTATTCGTTATGGTCTTTCAGCCAAGGCTGATAATCTTTTTGAAACTTATACAAAAAGCCGTGGGCAAGGTTTTGGCAAAGAAGCTCGACGTAGAATTCTTTTGGGAACGTATGTGCTTTCTCATGGGTATCATGATGCTTATTACAACAAAGCGTTGTTAGTAAGAAAAATGATCAAAGATTCTTTGTATCAAGCTTTTGAAGAAGTTGACGCTCTCGTAACTCCAGCTGTTCCTTTCTTGCCATTTAAATTGGGAGAAAAATTGAATGATCCAGTCTCGATGTATCTTAGTGACATCTTCTCTGCACCAGCTAATCTTGCTGACCTTCCTGCGATAGCTATTCCAGCAGGGGAAAATAATTTAGGTCTTCCATTTAGTCTTCAAATTACCGCACCATTTTTGAGAGAAGATATTTTATTTACAATAGGTAAGGATTTTGAAAAAGAAATTAGAGATTAATAATTTTTTATGCAAAATGAAATAATAAACCAAGTAGTAGACAAGCCTCTTTTTACACCACACTATCTAAACATAGAGTATATTTTCAGCCAGGTCAGGGAATGGTTAAACCTGATATTGTCTTATGTTCTAGACGGAGAAACTTGGGATTTAATAGGTTTAATATCTGGATTGTTATCTGTTTTTTGTATTGCAATTATTACATATACGTTAATTAGGACCAGAGAATTAAGACAGGATGAAAGAGAACGAATAGATCAAGCTATTGCTGATGCGTTGTACAAGAAAAAACAAAAGGAAAAAAGTGCAGACCCTAGGTGGCACTATGTTTTAAGCTTAGTAGAAAGTTTAAATCCTTCAGATTGGAGAGTTGCTGTAATAGAAGCAGATACTATGATGGAAGAATTTTTGCGCGATAAGAATTTTGTAGGAGAAAGTTTAAGTGAATTATTAAAAGATGCACAAGGTGGAGGGGTGCAATATGTTGATGACGCATGGAAGGCTCATTTGATTAGAAATCAAATAGCTCACGAAGGCTCTGATTTTGCTTTCAATCAAAATGAAGCAAGGAGGGCTATAAAGATGTACGAAAACTTTTTTGAAGAATTGGAGGTAATATAAAATAAAAAAAGAGGCTGACAGATGTCAGCCCTTTTTATGTTTTTAAAAACTAGAGAAGATTTCCCGCGACTTCGGACATATGGCTTCGCTCGCCCTTTTTTAAGACGGCATGAGCATAAAAATCTTGTCCACGCATTTTTTCTATTAGAACACTAAGGCCGTTGGATCTTTCATCTAATAGGGGAGTGTCAGTTTGAGAAATATCCCCAATAAGGACTATTTTTGTTCCTTCTCCGGCCCTAGTGATTATTGCTTTTATTTCACCAGGTGTAAGATTTTGTGCCTCATCTATGATGAAAAATTTTTTTGCTAAACTCCTTCCTCTTATCAGAGAAAGTGGTTCAATTATTATTTTTCCTTCATCTTGCAATCTTTGTACCTTGTTGGTATTTTTTGTGTCGCTTTTTATGACTCCAAGATTATCATAAAGTCCTTGCATATACGGGTTAACTTTTTCTTTTGCTGTTCCGGGAAGAAAACCGATGTCGTTATCACAAAGTGATATTGTTTGCCTTGTGAATAATACCTCCTCGTATAATTCTTCCCCGTCTCTTTCCATTGCCTGATCAAGAGCGGCAGCGATAGAAAGGATTGTTTTTCCCGTTCCAGCCTTGCCTATAATTGTTACTAGGGTTATTGCTGGATTCAATAAGAATGACAAGGCAAATGCTTGCTCTGAATTTTTAGGCCTTATTCCAAAAGCAGAAACTCCATCTTTTGTTACCAATTTTATAATTCCATCCTCGTGAATTCCAAGTGCTGTCTGATTCACCCCCATTACCCCGTGCGTTGTTAGTATTAAACATTCATTAGGGTCCAATCTTTCTTTCCCTGAAAATTCAAAATATTTCAGTTTGTATAGCTGATCTATTTTTTCCTTAGGAACTATTATTTTTCTAGCCCCTCTGTATAAAGAGTTAACATCTACTACCTTATCGGCTTTGTAATCTTCGGCTCTTAAACCGAGAGATTTTGCTTTTAATCGTACATTTACGTCTTTTGAAACAAGAATAATCTCGCTACCTTTTTCTTCTTTAGATAAACAGTAGGCGGTATTAATGATATGGTGATCTACATTTTTTTGTAAATAACCATTCTTAACTTCTAGAGGAGAAAAGTATTTTTCAACCTCTGGATTGTATGGAAAACTCATTATAATTCTGATTAACCCAAGGCCTTCTCCCAACGAAGCTCCACCGTCGAAAAGTTTTTCTGGTGGGAATTTTTCGTCAAGGTTTCTGGCGGAGTCTCTTGAGTTGTAGTTTAATGTATCATTTCCCTTTTTAACCCTATCGAGTTCCTCGATTGCTTCTATGGGGATATAAACATTATGCTCCTTAAAAGAAAAGATAGATAAAGAATCATGTAGTAGAACATTCGTGTCTAGTACAAAAATTTTAGGCTTCTCTGTTTCCATGTTATTAAGTTTTTAAAAGGTTTATTTTAATTATAGCTTATTCTCAAAAAACACTTTTGTCAAAAGGTTTTTGTCTGGTCACCAGCTCGTCTATTTTCTTTGGTAAGAAAATATGACTCCGCTGTTCAAGTCCCTACGCAGGCAAAATGGGGGACTTGGTCACTCTCGTGGATATTTTATTTCGTTATCACTCATAAAATATCTCACTTCATTGACCTCCACTCGGGCTTTCCGCTGTCGCGGGCTTCGCAAGCCCCCGGTTCAAGTCCCTTCTTATGCAAAAAACAAAATCACCCAGTATATATAAATAAAATACAAAACGAGGGACTTGGTCACAAGTATTTTTCTGCTGAAAAATCTCGCGACCCCGCCTCGCACCGTCGTGCTCCGTCTTTCAAGTCCCTTCGACTGAAAAAAAGAAGCCATTTAGGCTTCTTTTTTTATTTGCGCAGTCGAAGGGACTTGAACCCTCAACCTCCCGCGTGACAGGCGGGTGCTCTAACCAGTTGAGCTACGGCTGCATGTGTTATTTGTTTTTTAACAAAGCATGTTTTTCTTTTCTGCAAGTATTATCTTAACCTAAAACTTATTTTTTTTCAATACCCCTTTTAATTTCTAATATTATAACAGTAATCCATGTTAAAAAAGAAGCTAACCCAATAATAAAGAAGGTAAGAGTTAATTGATTAATTACGCCAAAATCCTTTGGTTCGTTCCAAATCATAAATATAGCCAAACAGGCACATAGAATCATGCAAGACAGAAATGATATTAAACTAATTTTTTGTATTTTCTTTATTTTCATGTGTCGGTGGGAGGGCTCGGACCTCCGACCTTGGGCTTATGAGTCCCACGCTCTAACCAGCTGAGCTACACCGACATATTTCACATATAACCTAACCAAAACAGCTACACCGACATATTTCACATATAACCTAACCAAAACAGCTACACC
>Ga0116171_10000946_pt1 | contig 30005 bp, 15 predicted proteins | sample AD_JPNHW2_MetaG_FD_89798 | JGI IMG/M metagenome (GOLD analysis project Ga0116171, IMG submission 89798) | Active sludge microbial communities of municipal wastewater-treating anaerobic digesters from Japan - AD_JPNHW2_MetaG | ecosystem: Engineered > Bioreactor > Anaerobic > Digestate | place...
TATCGGGAAGGGATACCGTTGCCCTTATGCCTACCGGAGGCGGAAAGTCCATCACTTACCAGCTGCCGGCAGCAGTGCAGGAAGGACTATGCCTGGTTATCACACCCCTGATAGCGCTGATGAAGGATCAGATAAACAGGCTGAAGGAGATTAATATTAAGGCAATGGCCATCCATTGCGGCATGACACGCGAAGAGGTGGAGATCGCAATTGATAACTGCCTGTATGGCGATTACAAGCTGCTGTATGTGAGTCCTGAACGCCTCGATTCTCCTATATTCAAAAGTCGTTTGCCCAGGTTTAACCTGAGCCTGGTGGCAATAGATGAAGCACATTGCATATCACAGTGGGGCTATGACTTCAGACCATCATACCTTCGCATCGCAGAGATGAGGGAAGTGATAAGCCCTGAGGTCCCCTTCCTGGCGCTCACTGCCACTGCCACACCGGCAGTGGTAAAGGATATCGTTGCACGCCTTAAAATGAAAAACGCTGCTGTGCTTCAGACTACCTTCCGCAGACCAAATATCACCTACGTTGTCAGGGAGGTGGAAGATAAAAATGCTTATGTCATAAAGACCCTCAGCCGTAATCAGGGATGTGGAATAATTTATGTCAGAAGCCGTAAACGATCGAAAGAGATAGCTGAGATGCTGATTGCCAGCGGTATATCTGCCGATTTTTACCACGCTGGCCTGCCCCAGGATATGCGCGATCGCAAACAGAAAGCATGGACACAGGGCGAAGTACGTATTATAGTTGCTACCAATGCCTTTGGGATGGGCATTGATAAAGCCGATGTGCGATACGTCATTCACTGGGACTCCCCTGACTCTATCGAGGCCTATTACCAGGAGTCGGGCAGGGCAGGACGAGACGGTAAAACAGCTTATGCTATACTTCTCTGGTCCCAGGATGAAAAGAAAAAGATGAGCGAGTCGGTGAAAGTGAAATTTCCACCACTCGACAGGATAAAAGATATCTATGAAGCCATAGCAAACTTTTACCAGTTGCCTGTGGGCTCCGGTAAGAACAGCGTGTTTGACTTTGATATGTGGAAGTTTGTCACTGCCTTCCGCTTCTCAGTGACTGAGACTTACAACAGTCTTCTCTTTCTTCAGAAAGAAGGTTATCTGGAGTTCACCGATGAAATTAACAACCCTACCCGTGTACGCTTTATTATAGGCAGGGATGACCTTTATAAATTCCAGGTGGCAAACGAGGAGTATGATAAATTCATCAAACTGCTGCTGAGAACCTACAGCGGAATGTTTTCAGAATTCGTACCTATAAACGAAGAGGTAATATCTAACCGGACAGGACTATCCAGGGATAGTATTTATAAGTACCTGCTGCGACTGTCGCAACAGGGAATAGTCCATTTCATACCTGGCAAAAAAAGCCCACTGATGATCTTTACCGAAGAGCGCCTCGACAAAAGCCAGCTTAAAATCTCCCCTGATATATATCTCAGGGTTAAGGAAAACTATATTGAGCGGGTGGATAAGATGATTTCTTATGCTGAAAACAACAACAGGTGCAGGGCTGATTTCCTGGCTTCATACTTTGGTGAGGAAGGGGGGCGCTGCGGCATATGTGACCTGTGCCTTGAACGTAATGAGCTAGATATGAGCAAGTATGAGTTCGACATCATCCTCAATAGGATAAAAGAGCTGGTCTCCGCAACCGGTTTGCGGGTTGAGGAGCTTGCCGAACAGCTTGAGACACCACAGGAAAACAACGTAAGGGTTATAAGGTGGCTCATGGATCATAATAAACTGCTCACAGATGAGAATGGCAAATTGAGCTGGTCCCATAAAAGTGAATAATCTCATTTTTCATATGATCTTCTCTTTTTAACTTTGCAGCCTCTTTATATAAAAAGGTGGGTTAAAGAGTATGAAATCACCGGGTGACAGATATCATTCTGTGATGTACTCATGGATATTAAGAAGTTATATAAAAAGAAATGACACTTAAGAGCTCTTTTAAAACAATAAGATCATACACCATAATTGTGTTCGGTCTTGTTGTCTTTTCACTGGGATTCACAGCTTTTCTAATACCTCATAGAATTACAGGCAGCGGTGTCTCAGGCATCGGAGCACTGGTTTACTATGCAACAGGCATTCCTGTAGGTTATACATATTTCCTGATAAATATCTTCCTTTTACTTGTTGCAATAAAAGTTCTGGGGACCAAATTCGGTATAAAAACGGTCTTTGGCGTTGGAGTCACTGCCTTCCTTCTGTCATTAATGCAATCTTTAATAAAGGCACCGGTGGTACAGGATAAATTTCTTTCAGCAATAATTGGAGGAGGCTTATGCGGTACAGGCCTCGGAATTATTTTTACCCAGGGTGGAAGTACCGGCGGAACAGATATAGTTGCATTAATAATTAATAAATACAGGAATATAAGTCCGGGCAGGGTTATTCTTCTATGCGATGTATTTATAATAGGGTCATCCTATTTTGTCCTTGGGAACCTTGATCCGATTCAGCGTTTTGAGACTATTGTTTACGGTTACGTGGCAATGGCTCTTCAGGCTTATGCAATTGATACGGCGCTCTCAGGAAACCGACAGTCAGTACAGGTGTTTATCTTTTCAAAGAATTATGAAAAGATTGCAGGTGAAATATCCGGGCAGTTAAACAGGGGTGTAACGCTGATAGATGGTACAGGGTGGTATTCAGGAGAGTCGCAGAAAATCATTGTAACTATTGTCAGAAAATACGAGACCAGTGATGTTTTGAGGATAATAAAAGAGGCTGATAAGGATGCCTTCATAACGGTGGCAAATGTCATGGGTGTCTATGGAAAAGGTTTTGACAGAATAAAGCCACCTGCAAGGATCCCGAAGCTGTAATTGCATCATCTTAAATACCTTTTTGACTTCACGTACTTTCCAGGGACACCATTACCGCTTTGATTTTTTTGACTTGAGGCTGCCAAGGGTGTAAATTTGTATTATAAGCAGAAGGTAACGCTAAAACAGGATATGGTATGAAAAAGGTAGTCTCGTTTTTATCTGCGGCAGCACTGGCACTTTGCTTCCAGTGTTCGGGCGACAAGCTTATTCAGGTTACTACTTCCTCTGAGGATGCAAAGAAACTCTATGATGAGGCAATAATTGCTTATAAGGATGTTTATTATACGAAGTACCTCGATCTTATGGTGAAAGCAGTAGCAGAAGATCCGGAGTTTTTTATGGCAAATTACCAGATGGCAATGTACAGCCTTTATGCTGGAGATGCTAAAACATTCAGGCAATATGGAATCAAGGCCGACAAATGCACCGCAATTCTCTCCAAAGGTGAGATAATAATGAAAGATGCACTTAGTCAGCTGCTTAAAAAGACAGACTCAGATGTGCGCGACAGGGGAGAAAAGCTTGTCCGTCTCTTCCCTTCAGATGAAGAGGCATACATGCAGCTTTACTATTATCAGGATGTGATAAAGGATTATCAGGGGGAGAAGACCACTCTTGAAAAGTCACTTCTGGTTGCTCAAAACAAGGCTTACATCTACAACAGGTTGGGTTACGTTTATATGAGCCTCAATAAACTGGATGAAGCTTCAAAGGCTCTGGACAAATATATTGAACTGGAACCAAACCTTCCTAATCCTTATGACTCAAAAGGAGATTATTTTGTTTTTATTAAGGATTACAGGAATGCCTACAATATGTTTATGAAAGCTAATGCTATCGATTCCACTTTCAGTCTTGCCAAAGCAATGAAGGCAAAACAGATGGCGGACAGCCTGGGCATTTAGCATTCTTTTTGTCAATAAATACCTTTCTTCTGATCTGCTTCAGGCAATACGGATTGTCTGAAAAATAGCTTATTTTTGTCCATCATTTATTGAAGATGGAAAAAGAAGAAAAAGCAATCTATTCACGACAGGTGATGGAATTTGTAGCCTCTGCAAATGAGTACTGTAAATATCTTGAAGGGGCATCACAGGTTAAGGGGATTGAGATATTAAAGTTTATGCAGCGACTGTTGCCTTATCTTTATATAAGAGCCTCGCTGATGCCGGCCATGGAACCTGTTTTTGATGAGGGAAACGAGAAATGCGTCACCGAAGACGACTATAAAAGGATCTATCGAACCCTCCTTCTTAAAATGGGTAACGCCGATAAATTCCCTGTTATAGTAGATATAGGCGATCCTGCCGATGGATTATATACCGGAAGCATTGCAGAAAGCCTTACGGACATATACCAGGATTTGAAAGACTTTCTTATAAACTACCGCACGGGAACCGAAGAGGTAATGAACGATGCTGTATGGGAAGTCAACCTTAATTTTGAGGAGTTCTGGGGAGAAAAACTTGTCAATTCACTTTCTGCCATTCACAGGTTCCTGTACTCAGGCAAAGAGCTTGAAGAAGCAGAAATTGAACTGGAAGAAGATCAGCCCGGAGGGAAAGATATTCTTCTTTAATCAGTATAAAAGAGATTTACGTTAAAATGATCAGACAATTCTCCGAGGATCTTAGCGAAGAGGAAATCCACAAATTACCTGTTTCACAGTTTGAAGGCAGGGTGTATCTTATAGACACAATGGAAAAGTACTATGCTGCTTTGCCGTCTCTTAGAAGAAGCACCATGCTTGGTTTTGACACAGAGACAAAACCATCCTTCAAAAAAGGAACCAAACATACTGTCTCACTGCTGCAGCTTGCCGATGATCATCAGGCATGGCTTATACGTTTAAATCATATTGGCCTTCCGCAGGAACTGGCAGATATTCTCTCCGATAATGCCATAACCAAGGTTGGAGTAGCAATACACGATGACATCAAGGCCCTTCGTCATCTTCGCAAGTTTGAACCGGGAGGGTTTATCGACCTGCAATCCGTAGTGGGTGATCATGGCATTAAGCCTCTGGGACTGAAGAAGATTTCAGCTATTGTTCTTGGGTTCTCTATCTCCAAGTCACAACAGGTGTCAAACTGGGAGGCTGCAACTTTAACATGGCCTCAGCAGATGTATGCAGCAACAGACGCCTGGGTCTGCCGCAGAATTTATCTGCGCCTTAACGGTTACGATGGTTATTAAAACAAAAAGAAGGTGATTGAGATACAGATTTTCCTTAAACAGGGTAAAGAACAGTCGGTAAAACGCTTTCACCCCTGGATATTCTCCGGTGCCATAGCAAGGATAAAGGGGGCGCCAAAAGAAGGCGATGTTGCAGAGGTGTTTGCTGCTGATGGGTCATTCCTTGCAATAGGCCATTGGTCCCCGGGCTCAATAGCTGTAAGAATACTTTCCTTTGAAAGGTGTATTCCCGACAGGAGCTTCTTTAAACAGAAGATAATAAGCGCGTATCAATACAGGCTTTCAATCGGTCTGGCAAACAACCCGTCAACAAATGTTTTTCGTCTGATCCATGGAGAGGGTGATGGTTTGCCGGGGTTAATAATTGACATTTACGGGAACGTGGCTGTGATGCAGGCTCATACGGCAGGATTCTGGCATGTGAGACAAATACTGGCGGAGATTGTTCTTGAGGTGATGAAGGGACTGGTTGTTTCTGTTTACGATAAAAGCGAGGCGACGCTGCCATTCATGGCAAACCTGGGTGCTGAAAACGGATATCTTGGAGGTATTCAGCCGGACAATGAGACAGTGGTGACTGAGAATGGCTATAAGTTTAAAGTTAACTGGCAGACCGGACAGAAGACGGGGTTCTTTGTTGACCAACGCGAAAACAGGCTGTTGCTGTCTGAATATAGTGCCGGCCGGACTGTTCTTAATATGTTCGGGTATACAGGCGGATTCTCTGTTTATGCAATGAAAAATGCAGCAACAGTACATACGGTGGATAGCTCACCAATAGCTACCGCCCTGGCAGATGAAAATGCTCGTCTGAACTTCGGAGATGACCCGCGTCATAAAGCCATTACTGCCGATGCATTTAGTTACCTGCAGGATATGGGTCAGGACTATGATCTTATTGTCCTTGATCCTCCGGCATTTGCAAAGCACCAGAAGGTGTTGAACAATGCATTACAGGGCTACAGACGGATTAACGCCATAGCCCTGAAGAAGATCAAGCCCGGTGGCCTGTTGTTCACATTCTCATGCTCACAGGCCGTCAGCCGGGAGGACTTTCGCAGGACACTCTTTGTTGCGGCTGCCAACTCAGGCAGAGTGGTGCGGATACTGCACCAGATGAGCCAGCCACCTGATCATCCTGTATCTATTTATCACCCGGAGAGTGAATATCTTAAAGGACTTGTCTTACACGTTGAATAATAAACCTGATGGAAGCTACACAACACATAAAACTGATTGCGAAAAAATTACAGCTCAACGACTGGCAGGTGGAAAACACCATACGTCTTCTTGATGATGGTGCCACAATACCTTTTATAAGCCGTTACCGTAAAGAGGTGACGGGCAGCCTTAATGAGGTGCAACTCACTGAGATAAGAGACGAGTACGAGAGACTTAAAGAGCTTGACAAAAGGAGGGAGGCGATAATCAAATCAATAGAGGAACAGGAGAAGATGACACCTGAGCTCCTTGATAAGCTTAACAGGGCACTTACAATGTCAGAGCTTGAGGATCTTTACCTTCCATACAAACCTAAACGTCGCACACGTGCCACCATTGCAAAAGAGAAAGGATTGGAGCCTTTAGCATTATGGCTGCTTAAACAAACTTCCGGGTCAGCTGATGATGAGGCAGAAAAATATCTCAGTGATAATGTGGCTGATACTTCGGAGGCACTTGCCGGGGCACGCGATATCATTGCTGAGATGGTAAGTGAGAGCGAGCCTGTCAGAAGTGGCCTGCGTCGTTTGTATGACAGAGAGGCTGTTGTAACATCAAAAGTGGCAAAAGGCAAAGAAGAAGAGGGGATAAAATACAGTGATTACTTTGATTGGTCGGAGCCGTTACGCAAGTGTCCGTCGCACCGCCTGCTGGCAATGCGCCGTGGTGAGGAGGAGGGATTCCTTAAGATTGCAGTGACAACAGATGATGAACAGGCAATAGAGATAACAGAAAAAGTCTTTGTGAAAGGTAATAATGAGTCGTCACGACAGGTTCGCCAGGCAATTAGCGACAGCTGGGAACGACTGCTTGCACCTTCAATGGAGACCGAGTTCAGAAAAATATCGAAAGAGAAAGCTGATGAGGAGGCAATAAGGGTCTTTGCCGACAACCTGAGGCAGCTGCTGCTGGCTTCACCCCTGGGCGAGAAGAGCGTGCTTGCCCTCGACCCCGGATTTCGCACAGGATGCAAGGTCGTCTGCCTTGATAAACAGGGAGCCATGCTCCATCATGATGTCATTTACCCCCACCCGCCACAGAACGAGACCGCAAAAAGCGTAAGCAGACTGCTGGAACTGACCGATAAATATCACATTGAAGCTATAGCTATAGGAAACGGAACAGCAAGCAGGGAGACAGAAGATTTTGTCAAGAGATACATCCCGGCCGTCAGCGGGATAAAAGTATTTGTGGTAAGCGAGGCAGGCGCTTCAGTTTACTCAGCATCAAAGACAGCCAGGGATGAGTTTCCTGATTATGATGTCACAGTACGTGGAGCCGTGTCCATTGGGCGCCGCCTTATGGATCCACTGGCTGAACTGGTTAAGATAGATCCCAAATCAATAGGTGTGGGACAATACCAGCACGATGTGGATCAATCACACCTGCACAACTCTCTCGATGAGGTGGTGATCTCATGTGTCAATGCCGTGGGAGTGGAGGTGAATACAGCATCACCGCACCTGCTTACCTATGTCTCGGGCCTTGGACCACAGCTGGCACAGAACATTATTGAGCACCGCACACAGAACGGTCCCTTCAAATCGAGAAAAGAACTGATGAAGGTCAAGAGGATGGGAGAAAAAGCCTTTGAACAAAGCGCCGGCTTCCTGCGAATCCGCAATGCGGCAAACCCACTCGACACCTCTGCCGTTCACCCTGAGAGCTACTATATTGTGGAAAAAATGGCAACCGACCTTGGATGCACTGTCAGAGACCTGATCACGGACCCTGAAAAACGGAAGTCTATTAAACCTGAGAAATATGTTACTGACAAGATCGGTCTTCCGACACTCAGGGATATTATGCAGGAACTTGCGAAACCGGGTCGTGACCCGCGCTCAGAGATAAAGGAGTTCAGCTTTGCCGACATACATACCATGGAAGATGTGAAAGAGGGTATGGTGGTGCCAGGTATTGTAACCAATATAACCAAGTTCGGAGCTTTCGTTGACATAGGCGTGAAGCAGGATGGCCTGGTACACGTATCTCATATGGCCGACAGGTATGTTGATGACCCCTCCAAAGTGGTTAAACTGCACCAGCATGTCATGGTAAAGGTAATTGGCGTTGACCTTCAACGCAAGAGGATTCAATTATCAATGAAGGGGATAAAATGAATAATACGTAGAGACGCAATGCTTTGCATCTCTGCGTATCCGGTATAATCAATTATTTTTTAAGAAATCCCTCCGGCCCGGAGTAAAAATCTATCACACAGTTTGTTTCAAACACAGTGTGAGGTCTGATGCTTACCCCTGCCATATTCTGTTCGGGATTGAGAATATTCTTTCTGTGTCCCAGTGACGGGATGCCATTGTCAAGGAGCAGATTACATACTATATCCAGAGCATCGCCGTAACCGTAACTGCAGTTTTCTGATAAATAGTATTCAGTTCCCATGAAATGTTTCATCCTGTCAAAAAAACCGGTTCCATCAGAGGAGTTATGACCGGTGGTACCTTTCTTACCCATGTCGCTGGCATGATACTCGGCCGCTTTAAATAACCTCTCATCCGGATATATCGGCTGAAGACCATTGATATTACTTAGATCCTTTTTTAAGGATATGAGGTAGCTGTTATTACCTTTTATCTTTTCTGAGTACAAATCATTGTTATGCTTCATATAAACATCAAGAAAAGAATCAAAGAACTTTTTCCCGTTAAGACGAACAAGGTTCAAATAGCGAAAAACCTCTTTTTCTTCGGTGGAGAGATATTTTGCATCAGCTGCAGTATTGGCTTTTTCCCACTCTTCCCGGTTGAAAAGACCTGTGTCCTGTGAGTAAACACCTATTGTTGCATACAATACAAACAACAGGCAAATGAGTCTCTTTATAACCATGAAACCTTATTTATTACGATAAAGATAATCTCTTTTACCATTCTTAATTATTCTCTTTCCGGTAAAATGAATGACAGAGCTGGTACAGGTGCCCTGGTACTCAGATGTAACAACAATATTGTTAATAAAATAATATAAACGGGATATTTCTGACAGAACTAATTATCTAAATTTACAATACTACTGTTTTTTTGCTTATAGGACTAATGGGGATTTCTTGTTCAGAGATGTAACAGGTGATTATAAATAAACATTTAAAAGTTATTTTAATGCAAACCGAAAAACTTGACCCAAAACCTGCCATGATGCAGTTGAAAACAATTTATTTTGGATTGATTGCCGGCTTAATACTTTTTTCATTAGTACTATTGGCTATTACAAGGGATAAGCTTTTCTTAAAAGCCAATTTTGCAGATATCTTTGTGATACCCATTGTGTTATTAATGTTTATTATTATACCCGTTGGTTATTATTATTTCCAGAAAACATTAAAAAACCTTAACCCGGATCTGTCGGTAAAGGATAAAATGGCAGCCTATGTACCTGCCTTTCTTATAAAAATTGCAACCTGTGAAGGAGTATGTCTTTTTTCAATAGTCTGCACATTGATTACAACCAATATATTCTACATGTTCTTTTTTCTTATTGCTTTTGCTGTTATGCTTTCTTATTATCCTTCGGCTAATAAAGTAGGAAATGAGCTTGGCCTTCATCCTTCGGAGGTAGATGAACTGAGCTGAAAAGTTTACGTTCTGTTGCAATTTTAAATACGTGTTTTTACGTAACTATAGCAAGTAATTTGTGAAAGTAATCAGGTATTAATCACCTATATAAAGAAAAGAGTAATTATTAACTTTGATCATTATTATTTTTTTTGCAACCATTCAGGTCATAGTTGCGTCAATGAAAAGAGAGGGGTTCATGGGTAACCATGTTTTTCATATATGAAGCAAGGACTAAACTTAAAAATTATGGGGAGAAGATATTTGCTTTTTGCAGCCTTTGCATTAACCTGTTTGATAATTCCGGGTGTTTCCTATTCACAGAATGTTTTTCCGCAATCTTCGTATTGTTACACCGATGCACCTGTCACCCTGCGGTCGACAACTCCCAGCTCAGGAAAAACGTGGACTTGTAGTGTTAACGGTGTAATTACCAATATCTTTAATGGAGAGGCAATCTTTTCACCGTCGCTTGTACCCGGTCCATATCCAAAAACCATAACAATACTATACCAGAATCCTAATTATGCAGGCGAACCGGCTGCCGCTTATAATCCCGGGAGTGCTTTTTTTACTTTTTCTGTTACTATTACTACGCCTCCGGTTGTTACTTTTTCAGTTATGCCTGAAGTATGTCAGGATGCTGCCGCATTTTCCCTTTCACCTTATGTTAACCCGGCAGGAGGTTCATTTTCAGGTCCGGGTGTAGACGCTGCAGGCTTTTTCTATCCTTCCGTTGCCGGACCGGGAACACATACGATCTCCTATACATATCCCAAAACTGGCTGCAGAACGACAGTCTATCAAAATATTGTTGTAAGAGCAACGCCTCCTGTATCCATCGCATCAATGGGCCCGTTTTGTATTGATGCCACACCCATAACACTTAACACCGGTTCTCCCGGTGGCGGAACATACTCCGGGCCTGGTGTCTCAGGTAATACATTTACTCCGGGTTCGGCCGGTGTTGGCATACACTCCATAAAGTACACTTATTTTGATGGTTACTGTACAGGTACCGCATCTGTAAATGTTACTGTGAATCCCCTTCCGGCTGTTACAATAAGCGGATTGCTGGACAGTCAATGTGATACTGACCCTTCATATACCATAACTGGCTCTCCCACCAATGCCAATGGATCATTCACCGGACATGGAATTACTGACAATCTCAATGGCACAGCTCTTTTTGACCCTGGTACAACCGGTTTAGGGTATCATGATATTGCATATAAGTACACCGATGCCAATGGTTGCTTCAACACATATACAAAAAAGGTCAGGGTTGGGACCGAGCTGTACATATATGGTCTGGGTTCAAGCTACTGTGAGAAGAACGCCATTGTTAATTTTACCTACACTCCGGTTAATTCTTCAAACCCGCTGAACAGAATATCAGGTGATGGAGTCACTGACAATCTTGATGGAACGGCAACATTTAACCCGGCAGCAGCAGGGCTGGGAAATCATACAATAAAGTATACATTCTGGGATGATATCGGTTGTGAAAACATAATCACACAGCCGGTTACAGTTTTCATGAACCCTTCTGCCGATTTTTCCGGCCTGAGCTCAGACCTGAAATATTGTTATGGCTCAGGAGATGTGACTATTACCGGCAATTACCCCGGAGGGACCTTTTCCGGCCCTTCAGGCAGTATTATAGACCATGGAGACGGTACTGCCACATTCTCTCCTTCCGCTCTTGTGGAGGGCATCTACAGCATAAGCTACTCTTATACCAATTCTTCGGGTTGCAGTGATACAAAAACAAAAAATATTGAGATATTGTCTCGCCCCAATGCCTATATTGTAACAGGAGGTGGTTCTTACTGCGAAGGCACAGGTGGAATAAGCGTGGGACTGTCGAACTCCACTACCGGAGTAACCTATACTTTATACAGGGATGGTGTAGCAGTGGTGCCTGCAAACACAGTTCCGGGATCAACAGGCAATCCTGTTACTTTTGGCAATCAGACAATCGCCGGATCATATGCTGTTCTGGCTACCAGCTTGTCTACCGGTTGTACAAGAATAATGACCGGGAGTGCTTCTGTAGTTGTAATCCCAAAACTTGCCATAGTGGCTCAGCCCTCAGATGCAACAGTGTGTGAGAGCAGCACAGCTACATTTACCATACAGGCTACAGGAGAAAACCTGAGTTATCAGTGGAAACAAAATGGAATAAATGTCGGGTTGAACAGCAGTGTTCTTGTTCTGAACAACATAAACCTTACCGACGATGACTCACAGATTTTTTGTGAGGTAACAAGCACCTGTGGAGGCACTCTTACCTCTAATGTTGTGCGGTTGGATGTAAACCCGAAAACAGCCATAAATATGCAGCCTGTGGGAAAGACTGCCTGTTCGGGTACAGGCATTACCCTTTCGGTTGCTGCCAGTGGGATAAATAATGTTTACAGGTGGCAGAAGAATGGTGCTTCCGTAAATGATGTCGCGGGGAAAATTTCAGGCGCCACAACATCCAATCTGACAATACTTAACCTTACAACAGCTGATGCAGGCACATATATTGCATATGTACAGGGCGACTGTGGTTCGGAGCAGCAAAGCAATTCGGCAGTGGTAACGGTCGATTCTCCCATAACAATTTCTGTTCAGCCATCATCTGTGGTCGCATGTGCAGGTACCAGCACATCTTTTAATGTTTCAGCCTCAGGTACAAGCCTCTCATATCAGTGGTGGTTTAATAATGGAGTTAATCCACCGGTGACGGCAGGTTCGGGACCAAGCCTGGCTATCAACAATGTAACTGCAGCAAATGCAGGAACCTATTATTGTATAATATCCTCACCCTGCGGAGAGACACTGACATCCACTCCGGCAACATTAACTGTACCTGCCAACACATCTATTACTGCAAATCCAGCAGGGGGCTCAATATGCGAGGGCAGCAATTTTAACTTTTCAGTAACAGCTACAGGGGATGCTCTTACTTACAAATGGTATCGTGACGGTACACTGTTATCAGATAACGCGGTGGTAAAGAATTCAGCCACATCAAACCTGAGTCTTCAGGGAGCAGGGTTGACCTATGATGGCAATTACACGGTAAATGTGACGGGAACTTGCGGAAGTGTGTGGAGTGCACCTGCTGCAGTATTAAATGTGTCAAAAGGAATAACATTTACCTCTCAGCCCGTAAGCCAGACCATTTGCACAGGAAGCGATGCAACCTTTTCAGTTGTTGTCACCGGTGATGTATTATCTTATGAATGGCAGTTTAATACTGTTCCTATTGCCGGAGCCACCAATTCAACCTATACGGTAACAGCTGCCACAGCTGCCAATGCAGGAAATTACCGTTGCCTGATTACGACTTCTGATTGCGGCAGTTTTTATAGCTCAGAAGCCACTCTTACAATAAACCCAACTGTCATAATAAATACTCAGCCGGTTGCTTTAAAGACTGTCTGTACGGGAAGCACTGTCTCTTTCTCTATAGCTGCTTCCGGCCCGGGATTAACCTATCAATGGTTTAAGAATGGTGCCTCTATGGGTTCAGGTTTCAGAACCCCCTCAATGACATTGTCATATGTGTCTGTTTTAAGTGAAGGCAGTTACACATGCAAGGTGTCGAGCACCTGCGGACCATCAGTGATGAGTCAGCCGGGAGTACTGGTAGTTGACTCCTCACCGGTTATCTCTCTTCAGCCACTGAGCGGATCAGTCTGTCTTAATTCATCATATGAACTGACAATTAACCTGTCATCCGGAACAAATGCGGTGTACCAGTGGTACCATAATGGCGCTCCGGTAGGTGGAAATAGTCCGGTATATTCTTTACCATCATTTACAGGAGCGGATGCGGGAAATTATTATTGTACGGTCTCTAACAGTTGCGGTACAATACAAAGCAACACTGCAGTTTTGGCACTTGTAAACCCATTTACCATCACCCAGCAACCTGTGGGACTTAGCATATGCCAGAACGGATCAGCAACCTTTAACGTTGCGGCCAGTGAACCCGGAATGAGCTATCAATGGATGAAGAATGGGGCAGATATTGCCGGAGCAACCTCTTCTTCGCTGGTTCTTACAAATATACCGTTATCGGACAACAATGCTGGCTTCAGCTGCAGGGTATCAAATGCGTGTGGTGCAATCAACAGTAATGTTGCCACACTGAACGTGTCGGAACCGATCTTAATAACACAGCAGCCTCAAAGCGATGAAGCATGTCCGGGCCAGCCCTATACCTTATATATATTTACAACAGGAGGCAATCCGTCGTACCAGTGGTACAGATTATCCACAGGTCTTATAGCCGGTGCCACCAATTCAACCTATTCAATAGGCAGCTTTGGAGCCGGTGATGCTGATACATATTATTGCACCATTTCAAATGGCTGCGGAACCGTTACATCAAATAATGCGGTTATTACTGCAGGATCAGAGATCGTGATTTCAAACCCTGCTCCGTTGACATTATGTGAAGGGCAGGATGCGACTTTTACGGTGACTGCTGCCGGGACCAACCCTGTTTTTGAATGGAGGAAAAATGATGTTCCTCTGTCAGATGATGGAAGAATCATAGGGACCAAAACAAACACGCTGACAATAAGAAACACCATTCCGGGCGACGAAGGAACATATAACGTTATTGTGAATGGTAACTGCGGACTGCCAAAAACTTCAACCGGAGCATTTCTTGATATCACTGCCAGGCCGGTTATTACTGTGGGCCCTGTGCCTCAGACCGTCTGCGATGGACAAAATGCAAGCTTCAGTGTAACTGTTGCAGTTGACCCGGGTGATCCTGCTCCCACATACCGATGGCAGAAGGACGGTGCAGATATTGTGCCTGCTGAGACAGCGTCAACATTAACAATTACAGGAGCAACATCAGCTGATGAAGGAATATACAGATGTGTTATCACCAATGGCTGTGGCTCAATAAACAGCACTTCTGCTGAACTTATTGTTGAAGACAATATCAATATTGTCAGTCAGCCTTCGCCTTTGGATCAGTGCGAGGGCACAAACGCAACATTTACTGTGGGCATCACAGGTCCGACAAATATGTTGCTTCAGTGGTATAAAGATGGATTCCCACTTACAGAAGACAGCCGGATAACTGGTGTTAACACATCGTCTCTGACTGTTAATAACCTCACCTTTGCTGACGAGGGATTCTACTGGTGCGAGGCAACCAGCATGTGCGGGAATGTGTCCACCAGCACAGCAGTTCTTAATGTTCGGGAAAATGTGACATTCAATAATGAGCCTGTCTCTGTTTCAGTTCTTCAGGGCACATCGGCAACGTTTACAGTAGCCGTATCAGGTGATGCAACCGGTTATCAATGGTATTTTGGTTTGAATCCTCTCAATGATGTAGCAGGGAAAATATCGGGAGCCACAACATCGGCACTGACAATATACAACGCTCAGAAGCCGGGTGATGAAGGACAGTACAGGTGCGTAGTATCAGGTATCTGCGGTAATGTTGAAAGCCGCTCCGCGACACTTACAGTACTGACCTCCTCAGTTATAACCACTCAGCCGGTGTCACCGGTAACCCAATGCGAAGGTACATCCCTGACCCTGTTTATAATTACTTCGGGCGCTGGACATACCTATCAATGGAAGGTGGATGACACAAATATTTCTAACGGAGCCAATATTTCTGGCGCCACCACTTCAACATTAACAATAGGCAATACTACAACAGCAAATACAGGAGCATACACCTGCGTTGTTGATGGTGTTGAAATAAGCACTGCTTCGGTAGTTACAATAAATCCTTCAACGATAATAACAGTCAACCCGACTGCTGGCAATAAATGTGCTGGTAATACCCACGTATTTGCTGTTACCGCTGAAGGATCCAACCTGACTTACCAGTGGTACAGGAATGATCTGGCCAACCCGGTACCGGGAGCCACCTCAGATTCATATACAATCAATTCGCTTACAGTGGCAGATGATGGGACATATTTCTGTGTTGTCACAGGTGATTGTGGTGCAAAGCAAAGCAGTGGTGCTACACTCATTGTCAACAGTCCGGCTGTCATTAACAACCAACCATCCTCATCCGTTGTCTGCCAGGGAAGCACTTTAAATCTCACGTTTGATGTTTCAGGCAGCGGATTGTCGTATCTGTGGAATAAAAACGGGCAACCTATTACCGATTTCAATATTTCCGGGGTAAACACACCCACTCTGCAGATTTCAAACAGCACACCATCCAATAATGGCGATTATACCTGCACAGTAAGCAGCATATGCAGCGGAAACATAACAAGCAATATCGCAGTTGTTACTGTCAATCCCACTACAACGATTACCGCCCAACCTATCAGCCGCACTAAGTGTGAAGGTGATGGCGTAGTATTTACTGTTGGAGCCACCGGTTCCAGCCTTGTCTACGACTGGCGCTTTAACAACGTAAGCATGGGACTGCCAGGCAGCCCGACATTAACGTTAAATGGTCTGACTAAAGCTGCCAACGAAGGAACGTATACATGTGTGGTAACCGGTGATTGCGGAGCACAGACAAGTACACCGGCGGTTCTCATTATTAACAGGAACACCTCCGTCACTGCTCCTGTCATTTCAACAAATCCTGTATGCCAGGGTGGCTCTACGACTATCTCTGTCAGTGCTACAGGGGATGGCCTTACATACCTCTGGACAAAGGACGGGCAGCCCATAACGGGGACGAACGTATCCGGAATAAATACTCCTGACCTTATAATTTCAAATTCACTTATCACGGATGGCGGAGCTTATACCTGCACGGTTAGTGGTTCCTGCGGAAGTCAGACAAGCAGTGCTGCACTTTTACAGCTCAATCAGGCTACGGTAATTACTCTTCAGCCGGTTGGACAGACGCTGTGTGAAGGCGATAATGTCCAGTTTATGGTAAGTGCAACTGGTACTGAACCATTATCCTATCAGTGGAGGTTCAATAATGCTGATATTGCTGGTGCCGTTGGCAGCACTCTTACATTAAATAATATAAGCCCTTCCGACGCAGGTGCGTATACTTGTTTTGTATCCGGAGCATCAACCTGTGGCAATGCATTAAGCAACCCTGCAACCCTGGTGGTTAATCCGGCTATAACCATTTCAAGTCAGCCTGTAAACCTTACTGTGTGTGAGGACAATAATGCTATTTTCCTGGTAAATGCAACAGGGACAAACCTGTTGTACAAATGGAAGTATAATAATGCTTACATTACTGACGACGGAAGAATTACAGGGTCTGCTACAAATCAGCTTTCAATTGCCAATGCCACAAATACTGATGAGGGTATCTATAAATGTGAAATATTAAGCACCTGCGGTGCAAAAGAGAGCAATTCTGCCATATTGACTGTCACTGATTCCACAAAGATACTCACTCATCCACTGAGTCAGACTTTGCTTCAGGGATCAGACGCTACATTCAATGTTTCGGCGACAGGGGAAGGCCTGACTTATCAATGGCAGTTTAACAATTCTGATATACCGGGAGCCAATTCAAATTCGTTTACCATTGTCAATATTCAGTTGGCTGACGCCGGATCATACAGATGTGTTGTAACCGGAGCCTGTGGTCAGGTAATTTCGAATACAGCTCTATTGACAGTTAATCAGCCTGTAATAATAACAACCGAGCCGGTATCACTTATAGTTTGCACCGGTCAGACTGCCTCATTCTCTGTTGCAGCATCAGGCACCATTGTGTCCTACCAGTGGAAATTCAACGGCTCGGACATTAATGATGGAAGCGGCATCTCTGGTTCAAAAACCGCAAACCTGGTTATATCACCGGCTGGCCCACAGCATCAGGGTAATTATTCATGTGTTGTTACCGGAAGCAATAATATTGCCAACAGCGCGGTAGCTACCCTGACTGTAAATAATCAACCTGCAATAACCCAGCAGCCTCTTACACAGACAAAATGTGATGGAGACATCCTTGTCCTTGAAGTACTGCCTTCTGATCCGTATTCAACGTATTCATGGAGCTTTAACGGAATCAACCTCACAAGCGGAGGCAGAATCTCAGGTGCAGGATCACCACGTCTTATTATTACGGATGTAAGCAATGCCGATGCAGGTTCCTACCGATGTACAGTAACCAATACCTGTGGGACTGTTACAAGTAATCCTGCTATTGTAACTATCAACCCTGTTGTAACTGTTACCTCGAACCCATCAGACCTGACACAATGTGAGGGCCAGACGGGGTATTTCTCGATAACGACGAATTTCCCGGGTGCATCGTTACAGTGGTATAAAAACGGTTCTTTACTTACTGATAACTCAAGGATTTCTGGTTCACAGACTGCCAATCTGACAATAAACAACCTACAGGTTTCAGATCAGGGCAATTATCTGTGCCAGGCATATGATAACTGCACATCAGCCAGCAGCACCGCAGCTCAGTTAACTGTGCTGCGTCCGGTGACGCTTGTCTCCCAGCCATCCAATGTTACCGTATGCCAGGGTGAAAATGCATTTTTCAATGTCTCAGCCACCGGCGATAATCTTGTTTATCAGTGGCAGAGGAATGGTGTTAATCTGTCTGATGCAGGTAATATTGTGGGCTCCCAAAGTTCTGTTCTGATAATACAGAATGCAACAACAGCAGATCAGGCGACATACAGATGTCTTATCACCAATTTGTGCAACACGCAATTGACCAACACCGCAACACTTATTGTTAACTCATTTCCGGATCCAGCCGGAATTATAACAGGAAGCAGTGCTATTTGTCAGGGCAGCAACAATATTTTGTATGTTGTTCCTGCAATTGCAAATGCTACCGGCTATGTATGGTCATTGCCTTATGGTGCATCAATCGTCAGCGGTGCCGGCACAAGATCTGTTCTTGTCAACTTCTCTGCAGAGGCACTCTCAGGCGTGGTAAGTGTGCATGGCAACAACAGCTGTGGAAATGGTGCTGAGTCCCCGTTATTTACCGTCACCGTCAATCAGATCCCCACTGCTGACGCAGGACCTGACCAGACAATATGTTCGGCCACAACAACACTCAATGCGAACGTGACTGCCTTTGGCACCTGGAGCCTTCTTTCTGGCCTGGCAACAATATCAAATCCAAACCTTCCAAACACTCCTGTAAACAATATAGGACAGGGAAGAAATGTGTTCCTGTGGAGTGTTTCTCAAAACGGATGCGTGGCAACCGATACTGTGGTAATTACCAACAGGCAGGTTTATGTTAATGCTGGTACCGACCAGACATTATGTACAATCACCTCAGTTCTTCATGCAAATACCGCAACAGAAGGAACAGGAAGCTGGTCGGTAATTTCAGGTGGCGGTACCATAAGTAACATTTTCAATCCTGATTCACCAGTAATTAATCTTGCCAGGGGTACCAATATCTTCAGATGGACCATCAACAACCAGGGCTGCCTCAGCACTGATGATGTGACTGTGACCAATGATATGCCAACCAATGCCTTTGCCGGTAAGGATACAGTTATCCTTGCTGATAATTATACTCTTGACGGTAATTCTCCATCTGTTGGGACCGGCAGGTGGACCTTGCTGAGCGGCTCTGCAACAATTATAAACCCTTTACAAAATAATACCGCTGTAACAAACCTTGGAATAGGTGATAATATTCTCCAGTGGACCATCACAAATAACATGTGTATCAGTCAGGATGAGGTTAAGGTTACAAATTATACCCCCACCGCCACTGATGCGGGTCCGGCACAAACCATATGCGACAGCAGGACAACCATGCTTGGAACGGTTCCAAACTATGGCACAGGTCTATGGTCCGTAATTTCTGGCTCGGGAACTTTTGTAAATCCGAATAAGTATGATACTGAGGTTATTAATATAGGCAGGGGACAAAATATTTACCGATGGACCATATATGAATACAAGGTAACCTATGACGATGTGGTTATTACCAATAACTCACCTTCAAATGCAAATGCAGGCATTGACCAGAATGTATGTACTGACTATACAAATCTGGCAGGAAACAGTCCGGTTATAGGTACAGGGCAGTGGACTCTTACAGGAGGATCGGCTGTTATCTCCAACCCGGCACTGTATAACTCACCTGTTACCGCTCTGGGTGCAGGCTCAAATACCTTCAGGTGGACCATTACAAATAGTGGTTGTACCACTTTTGATGAGGTTGTTATAGTTAATGATCATCCGACAGCCGCTGATGCTGGGGTTGACCAGGTAACATGCGCCGACTCCGTTATGTTGTATCCGAACACACCTACTATTGGAACAGGCGAATGGAGTATTATTCAGGGATCTGCCACCTTCACAGGGAATAAGGCGACAAACATCGCACGAAACCAAAATGTCTTCCTGTGGACCATCCGCAACAATGCATGCACAGATTCGGACACTGTCATAATTGTGAGCAATAAACCAACAACTGCATATACAGGTGATGATATGCATGTGTGCTCTGATTTTGTAACACTTTCTGGTAATGCTCCTGTCTACGGTACAGGTGTCTGGACCAAACTGAGTGGTTCGGGAACTATAGCTAATCCGGCTGACCCCAGAACCAGTGTAACTAACCTCTCATACGGTTCTAACCAGTTCAGATGGACTATTACTTATAATGGATGTACCTCATTTGATGATGTGGTGATATATTATGATTATGTTCAGGCTGATGCCGGTTCAGATCAGACATTATGCCAGTCCAATGCATTCTTAAGCGCCAGCGACCCTGGTGAAGGCACAGGATTGTGGACAATTGTGGGAGGCTCAGGATCAGCCAACTTTGTTAATCAGGGGCAGGCAAATACCGAGGTTACCGGTCTTGACAGGGGCGTCAATATTCTCAGATGGACAATAACACACGGAGGTTGTGTCTCTTCAGACGACGTGCTGATAACAAACAATACTCCGAGCACAGCTTATGCAGGATCTGACAGATCAACCTGCGGTGAAGACATATACCTGAGTGCCGGCAATCCTGTAATAGGAACCGGAGAGTGGAGTGTTCTGAGTGGCTCTGCAACAATTCAGAATCCATCTTTATACAATTCATTGATTTCTAATCTTTCTATCGGGACCAATGTTTTGCGATGGACCGTTACCAACCAGGGCTGTACTTCAACAGATGAGGTGGTAATAAACAACAATAAGCCAACCAATATTGAAGCAGGTTATGCACAATACCTTTGCTCAGACTCGGTGCAGCTTTATGCCTCGGCACCTGCAGGTGGCTATGGACGATGGTCCATATCCCTTGGATCGGCTACTTTCAGTGATAACATGTTATTTAATTCCATGGCTTATAACCTGCAGAAAGGGGAGAACAGGCTTGTATGGACTGTTACCATAGGTGGCTGCAGCAATTCGGATACAGTAACTATAGTAAATAACCTGCCCTCAACCCCGAGTGCCGGGCCTGACCAGGATCTGTGCGCCAACAGCGCTTTCATGGCAGCAAACCAGCCATTAATAGGAACTGGCAGATGGAGCATAGTCAGTGGATCAGCAACCTTTGCAGACCTGACCTCACCTTCAACCGAAGTTACAAACATGGGCAACGGAGATAACATTCTGCGATGGACCATAACCAATGGAAGCTGCGTGCTCTATGATGAGGTGACAATCCGCAACAGCTTGCCAACCGTCGCTTATGCAGGCGAAGACCGGTCGGTATGTAATACCACCGCCAACCTGCTTGCCACAGCACCTGTCTCCGGCACAGGATCATGGTCTGTTGTGAGTGGTTACGGAATATTCGCAAATCCAAATAGTTTTAATACTCAGATAACAGATCTCGGCTTTGGACCCAACACTCTCAGATGGACTACGGAAAATGGCAGGTGCAGGACTTCAGACGATGTAATAATAACCAACAACCTGGCAACAGCATATGCGGGAGCAGACCAGACTGTCTATACCCCCGATACCAGGCTGGTGGGAAATAAACCGGCAAGCGGGATAGGTCAGTGGGTAATCCTTGCAGGTCAGGGAACAATTGAGACACCGGCAAGTAACGAAACAAATGTGACAGGTCTTGGCGGAGGAGCCAACACTTTCAGCTGGACAATAAATAACAGCGGGTGTATTGCTTCGGACGACGTTGTGGTTACCTACAAGAGAACACCAACAATTGAGTTTATTCCACGGCCCGGAAGTGGTTGCGCACCTCTGACTGTGAGCTTTATCAACAATTCTGTGGGCGGCTCTCCATTTTTATGGGATTTTGGCGATGGTACAACCTCTTCAGCTACAAACACAAATCATACATATACCCTGCCGGGAAGATACGTTGCCAAACTAAGAGGTACAGGACCCGATGGTATAGCAATCTACAAAGACACTGTAATAGTGGTTGAACAGGTGCCAGTTGTCGATTTTGAAATTGCCGCAGACACAATCTATATCCCTGGTGAATCAGCAAACTTCTTTAACAGGACAAATAATATTGATTCGCTGCTCTGGGACTTTGGCGATGGGAACACTTCAAATGAGAATGATCCTACGCATGAATACACGAATACAGGTTCCTACGATGTAACTTTGCATGCATGGACCAAATCAAAGTGCTATAGCTCTCTTACCATCAGTAATGCAGTCTTTGTAGATCTCGCCGGTATTATTAAATGCCCTAACGCTTTCACACCTAACCTCAGCGGTCCGACAGGAGGACATTATAACCAGAACGATTTTACCAATGATGTCTTTCACTGTTACATCGAAGGTGTGATTGAATACCACCTTGAAGTATATAACCGTCTTGGAATTGTGCTCTTCAGAAGCGACGATATTAATATAGGATGGGATGGGTATTTTAACGGCAAACTGGTAGAAGAAGGTGCATACGTTTATAAAGTGTACGGCAAATTCAATAATGGAAAACGATTTGATTTTATTGGCAATATCGTTTTGCTCCATTAATTAACATGGTTATGAATCTTAATATCAGAATATCTTGAAAAGATCAATTTCTATATTAGCACTCTTCTCCATCCTGAGCTACCATGCATTATGGGGTCAGGACCCTCAGTTTACACAGTTCTATGCTGCTCCACTGTATCTGAGCCCATCATTTGCGGGAAGCACCGGCGGTACAAGATTCATTGTGAACTGTCGTGATCAGTGGCTTAAATTGCCGGGAGATTATGTTACATACTCACTTTCAGTAGATCATTACATAGAAAAGTACAGAAGCGGTGTAGGGCTTCTTTTACTTCGTGATGATGCTGCCGGCGGATTGATCAATACTACAAATATCGGGTTGAATTATAGCTACAATTTTAATATTACCAGGAAATGGAAGATGAACCCGGGAATACAGGTTTATTATTACATTAAAGATATAAACTATAATAAGCTGATTTTCAGTGATCAGATTTCCAGGGATGCAGTAACCCCGGTGTCGATTGAGATGCAGGAACTGGCCACAAGAGGCCCGATAAGGCATCTTGATGTTACAGCCTCTCTTCTGACATATAATGATCAGTTCTGGGGAGGCTTCACTGTTGATCATATCCTTGCCTTAAACAGAATGCTGAACTCACAGGAGGGATACCTTCCCCTGAGAGTCTCTTTGTTTGGAGGAGGAAAATACTACCTCTCAAACAGGCTGAGAAGCAAGAACGAGGAGAGCCTTACCGGAGCATTTAATTTTATGGCTCAGTCTCAGTATAAATACCTTGACCTTGGCGCATACTATACCCGCTCCCCGATGCTGTTCGGATTATGGTACAGGGGAATACCCCTGTTTGGTGACAACCCCAATATAGGGGCACTGACACTCCAGTTCGGATATAAACTGAACGACATAACATTCGGATATAGTTATGATTATACCCTGGGTTCGTTGATGACAAAAACCGGAGGTGCTCATGAAATATCTATTTCCTACGATATTTCAGCAAATACCAAAAGGCGTAGAATGAGGATGATTCCCTGCCCGGTAATACAGTAACTTCTGCGCCCGTGCAAAGTGCTAATGACATTAAGACTGGATATGAAAATTCAATATTGTTCAGACCTGCACCTTGAGTTTGAGGATAATTCATCTTACCTGAGAAATAATCCATTGACCGTTGCAGGAGACTACCTTATACTGGCAGGCGATATAAGTTATATGGGCCGGATAATGAAGACCGATAAATGGTTTTTCGACTGGTGCAGCGATAACTTTAAAGCTACTTATTATGTTCCTGGAAATCACGAATTCTATGACTATTCTGACATTTCCATATTGGAAAATCCATACAGGGAAGCACTTCTGCCCAATGTCTTCTTTGTGAGTAATTATTCTGTTCAGATTGAAGGATATGACTTGCTGTTTACTCCGCTGTTATCAAGGATTGCTGATGTGAACAATATGATTATCAGCTTTTGCATGAACGATTTTCGCAGGATTCTCTTTCATAAAAAGAAAATGACCATTGAAAATTATAACCTTATTAACTCTGTTTGTGTCTCTTTCCTCAGAAATGAGCTGGAAAAGACAAAAAACCGGGTGATGATTTTTACGCACCATGTGCCTTCAAGGTTATGCAGCAGTAAGGAACATAATGAATCGCCTCTCAGTGAGGCTTTTGCAAATGACCTTGATGACATGATTTTAAAGTATACAGATAAGATAAGCTACTGGGTCTTTGGTCACAGTCACAAAAGCCTCGCACGGGAGATTGGCAGAACAACCATAGTAAGTAACCAGCTTGGATACATCATTGAGCACGAGAATACCGGCTTTCGAACCGATGCGTGCCTTGAACTGTAACTTCGTCAGCAAGGCATTTCAAAAAATTGTAAACTATTAGGATAAACTTTAATAAACCCTATTTTTGTGATGAAAACATCAACAGATGGTTTATCCGGAAAAATTTGAAATAAAGATTGGGTTTGACCGCATAAGGGAGCTGCTTGCAGCAGACTGCCTCAGCCCTTTGGGGCAACAGATGACGATGCTTATGAAGCCTTCAGCCGGGAGAGATGTCATTGTTCATCAGATGGCTCTCACAGCTGAGTTTCAGCAGATATTAATGTTTGGAGAACAGTTTCCGTCAGATTATTTCTATGATCCGATGGAAATGCTTGATAAACTGCGTATCGAGGGCACTTTCCCCGAACTGGATGAAGTACTGGCGCTCAGACGATCCCAGGAGACTATCCGAAGAATTATAAATTTCTTTAAGAACAGGAAGGACGACCGTTATCCCGAACTCAGGGAAATGTGCTCCATGGTTGTTTACTATCCATTTGTTAGTGAGGCAATCGATCACATCATTGACAAGGAAGGTGTTGTCAGGGACAGTGCATCGCCAAGGCTCAGGGAAATAAGGAGCGATCTGGCTTCTAAAAGTGCCTCGGCAGTAAAACGCCTTCATGCTGTTTTAAGGCAGGCGCAGGCCGACGGGATTGTTGATCGTGATATCTCAGTGGCGGTACGTAACGGTCGTGGTGTAATACCTGTTAACGCCTCCAGCAAAAGGAGCATTAAAGGTTTTGTGCATGATGAGTCCGCCACAGGAAAGACAGTGTTCATTGAGCCGGCCGAGGTGGTTGAACTGAATAATGAGATCACTGAGCTGGAGCATGAAGAACGACGTGAAATAGTAAGAATACTTATCGCACTGGCCGATAGTATACGTCCATATATAGATGATCTGGCAGGCAATTATGGCTTTATGGGGGAGATTGACTTTATCAGGGCCAAAGCTCTCTTTGGAAGCCGGCTGGAGTCAATAATGCCTGCCATGGCCGATGAACCTCATATTAGATGGGTGAACGCACGCCATCCATTACTTATGATATCCTTTGCAAAGACCAGAGGACGTGAGGTGGTGCCTCTTAATATCTACCTTGACAACCGCGACAGGATACTTGTAATATCAGGACCAAATGCCGGTGGAAAATCGGTTTGTCTTAAGACTGTAGCCCTGATCCAATATATGATGCAATGTGGCATGACGGTACCTGTATCTGAAGGAACCGAAGCAGGGATCTTCAGTGATTTCTTTATCGATATAGGAGATGAGCAGAGCCTTGAGAATGATCTCAGCACATACAGCTCGCACCTGATAAACATGAAGAACATGCTTAAGATGGCAGGTCCAAAGTCGCTGGTGCTGATAGATGAGTTTGGAACCGGCACGGAACCAATGATTGGAGGTGCCATTGCTGAAGCTATCCTGGCTGAGCTCAACAAACGAGGCGTTTATGGTGTGATCACCACTCATTATACAAACCTGAAGCATTTTGCCACATCACAGGAAGGCATAATCAATGGTGCTATGGCATTTGACAATCATCTTATGCAACCTCTTTTCAGGCTCGATCAGGGCAAACCCGGAAGCTCCTTTGCCTTTGAGATTGCCAGGAAGATTGGTCTCCCGGCGGAGATACTAGCCGATGCATCAGCCAGGGCAGGAGAGGGGAACGTTGATTTTGACCGTAATCTTAAAGACATTGCACGTGATAAACGTTACTGGGAAAAGAAGCGTGAGTCTGCTCGTCAGCATGAAAAGCGTCTGGAAGAACTCATCGCGATGTATGAGTCACAAATGGGCGAGATAAAGTCAAAACAAAAAGAGATTATCGCCCAGGCCAAAAACAAGGCTGAAGAGATGCTGCGCGACTCAAACAGGGTAATAGAAAATACCATACGAAGCATCAAAGAGTCTCAGGCTGAGAAAGAGAAGACGCGCCAGGTACGAGAAGAGCTGGATACATTCCGTGAGCTCGTTGAGACAACAGAAGACCAGAACAATATCGCTGTAACAAAGACACCACAACTGAGAGACAGCCAGGCAAGCATAGTAAAACGTATCAGGAAAAGCCCTGAGAAACAGGTTCAGAAGCCCTCAAAGGAAAATCTTACGGTGGGTCATTACGTAAGGATATCCGGGACCGAGTCAGTGGGTGAGATAAAAGAGATTAGAGGGAAAAAGTACATTGTTGAATCAAACAGTGCAACGCTTACTCTCACAGCTGATAAGCTGGAGCCTGTAAGCAACAAAGAGTTCAAAACCCTTGCAGCAAAACAGACTCCGGTAAAGAAACTGGACTGGGAGATGACAAAAAAGAGGACTCAGTTCCATCCCGAAATCGATGTGCGTGGTATGAGAACGGAAGAGGCATTGCAGGTGGTACAGGACTTTATCGACACGGCAATAATGATTCAGTATCGTCATCTTCGCATTCTCCATGGAAAAGGGAATGGCATACTTCGTCAGATGATACGGCAGTATCTTGAATCAACAGGTGCTGTAAAAGACGCGCGTGATGAGCGTGTTGAAAACGGAGGGGCAGGGATTACGGTGATAGAAATGGATTATTAAAAGACAAAAGATAAAAGGAAAAAGATAAAAGGAAGTTCAAAGGGGCAGGCTTAAAAGCATAGAGAATAAAAGTAGGATAGTTTCCCCTCCTAAAGTTAGGAGGGGGCCGGCGACGAAGGAGCCGGGGGACGGTATTCTTATAGTAAATAATTATTACAACTATGAAAAAGCTCAGCTTTATTACTGTGATGTTATTATCCGTTTTGCAGTTTTCATGCAAGGAATCAGTTCCTGTGCATAAGGCTGACTGGGCCATTGCCATCCATGGCGGTGCCGGAGTAATAACAAGGGAGAAGCTCACCCCTGATAAAGAAGCGCTTTATCGTGCTGCATTGCAGCAGGCACTGGATACCGGAGCGGCTGTTCTTGCCCGTGGAGGCTCATCACTCGATGCTGTTGAGAAAACAATACGCATTATGGAAGATTGCCCTCTGTTCAATGCCGGGAAAGGAGCTGTCTTTACTCATGAGGGTCGTAATGAACTTGATGCATCCATAATGGATGGAAGGGATCTGGCAGCAGGTGCTGTTACGTGCGTGACAGATATAAAGAATCCGATCTCGGCAGCCAGAAGAGTAATGACAGCCTCTCCTCATGTTCTCCTGTCAGGTCAGGGTGCATCTGAGTTTGCACGTGAACAGGGACTGGAGATTGTTGACCCGTCATACTTCTATACTGAAGAAAGATATCAGCAGCTGAGAGCTGCCCTGGATAAAGATAAACATGGCACAGTAGGCTGCGTTGCCCTGGATAAAAAAGGAAATCTTGCTGCCGGCACTTCAACCGGCGGGATGACAGACAAGCGATACAACAGGATTGGGGACACACCGGTTATTGGCGCCGGAACATATGCAAATAATAATACCTGCGCAGTGTCATCAACAGGACACGGAGAGTTTTTTATACGGTACACAGTGGCTCACGATATTTCAGCGCTAATGGAATATAAAGGCCTTTCACTTGACTCTGCTGCACGTACTGTGGTAAAATATAAACTGGTAAAGGCAGGTGGTTCAGGGGGAGTGATAAGCGTGGATAAAAACGGAAATGTCTCAATGCCCTTTAACAGCGAGGGAATGTATAGGGGGTATGCAACCTCTGATGGAGAGAAAGGAATCTTTATCTTTGCGGGAGAACCGGATAAATCTGTTAAATAAACGTAGAGACGCGATGCATCGCGTCTCTACGGAAAAATCAATTGTTTTTAATTCTGTTAATACAATGTTACCGAACCGTAGCTGGCAGTGACATTTACTGTTGCTTCAGGCTCCTTGCATTTACCCATCAGACCTGATACTTCTGAACTTGTGTTTCCAATGATCCTGGTCTGAGGGTCAAAGTTGGCGTCATCAAGTTTGATCCCACCATATCTGCTGGTGGCCTTAAGACTGTAGCATGCTCCCTGTTCAATCCCAAGCTTAACAGTGCAGTAACCTGATGTTACATCCACAGACTTGAAGTTTGCAGGTATGCGTTCCACGATGAGGTTCCCGTACTTGGTCTGAACATCCACCTTCTTTGCTACAGAATTAATGTTAAAGTTTGTATAGCCGCCCACAGCAACAAAGTTACTCACATTGCCAAGGTCATAGTTGTCGTACTTGCTTTCGCAGACAACAGAGCTTACCTCCTCAATGTTGACCTTGGAGTATTTGCTGTCTATTGCCAGTGCTGTAGCCTTATCAATACTAAACTGGCCACAGTAACGGGCTTCAATCTTACCCCAGCTGAGTTCCTTTATTTCAGCCTTGCCGTATGCGACTGAGAATTCACTTAAGGGTTTTTCATTTCCCCTGGTGAGGTTGTCGGCATACAGGTTTCCATACTTGAGATCAACTGCAAGACGTGATGTCATGTCGTCGATGTCGGCATTGCCATACTTGTTGGTTATGTTCAGGTTAACGTTTGCAGGCATCTTGATGTTGTAGTCGATGCTGAAATGATTATTACCCCATTTCATTGAGGAAAAATCCTCATCAAAATCAGTCTCTGCTGAAAAATCATTTCCGGTCTCAGCAAAATTGATTGAAATTAGCTGAATAATCTTCTCTGCTTTTTCTCTTGATGACTGTTCAACGGTAACCTTAACGTCAATAACGATTTTATTATCAGCCCATGTCTCTGTCACAACATCACCAAACTTATTTGTAATGCTGAGAGTCGAATTCGGTCCCGGTGTAAATTCCTTGTGGTAATCCTTTGATACTTCTTCACCTGCTGCTGTAAGAGTGGCAGCGGAGAGAATTACCGCAAGGGTCATGATTCTCTGCTTAAAGAGTGACGGTTTCATGGCTTTCTGAATTTTTAGATTCGTTACTAATTTGTTTTAACTGGCTCAATATATAATTCATAACATCTACCTTGGTCTGGTAGTGTTCAATCATTGCTTTGATTATACGCTGGTCGTTGGGATTTGCTTTAAGCTCTTTCTGAAGCTCAACATAAGTTGAGTCCATGCTCTTAAGCTCCTGTTCAAACATCTGTTTCTGCTCAGGATTGTTGTTGAGGTCGAGAGAGGTAATCTCCTTCTCCATGAAATTTACCTGTTTGACGTAATAGTTTTCCACCTCACGATATTCAGGAGATACCTGCCCAAGGCTCATCTTGTTATAGATCTTTGGTCTTATAAGATGATCATACCCGTAAAGTGATGACAGGGTCACCAGTATCGCCACAACTGCTGCTTTGAGAAGATATGGTACAATGCTTCTCTTTATTGCTCCCGAGTGTAACCTGGTGGCAAGTTTATAGCTGAATCTTTCGAAGTGCCCTTCTGCAGGCTCTCTGTCGTCGAATTCCTGCCTGTTCCTGCTGATTATTTCATCTATTGTCTTCATAGCGCAGCGTTTTTTGCTTTTAATTCACTAA
>Ga0116171_10000949_pt1 | contig 29947 bp, 33 predicted proteins | sample AD_JPNHW2_MetaG_FD_89798 | JGI IMG/M metagenome (GOLD analysis project Ga0116171, IMG submission 89798) | Active sludge microbial communities of municipal wastewater-treating anaerobic digesters from Japan - AD_JPNHW2_MetaG | ecosystem: Engineered > Bioreactor > Anaerobic > Digestate | place...
AACTCAATTTTTTGCTAAATTTAGTAAAATATAGTTTTTTGCTTTTAAAATTTAAATAATATAGAATGGAAGTATAAATTATATATTAAAAATAATAAAAAATATGCAAACTCCCTATCGAAAATCAGATAAAATACCCAGAAATAAATTAGATGCTAAAATTACAATTAATAAGTTTAAAGAATTACAAAAAACTTTAGATTATTTAAAAAATAGGCTTAGACCTAAGCTTATAAATGAAGTTAAAGAACTTTCAACTACAGGTGATTATTCAGAAAATGCTGGTTATCAATCAGCTAAATTTAAACTTCGACAAACTAATAATAAAATAGATAAAATAGAAGATATTATAAAAAGATCAGATATTATAATAATTAATAATAATAGTGATAAAATTGAAATTGGTAATAGTGTAGAAATAGAAGTTGATAATAAAATAAAAAAATATCAAATACTAGGATCACTGGAAACAGATCCATTGAATGGTTTAATTTCATATAGTTCTCCTCTAGGTAGTCTATTATTAAATAAAAAAGTGGGAGATATAGTTGAAACTAAAATAAATGGAAAAATAAAAAAATATAAAATTAAAAAGATATTATAATAAAAAAAGCGCTTCGGTTAAAAAGCGCTTATATTTAAAATAATTAAGACATTTATAATTAAGATACTATTATAATATCTTTATATATCTTTTTATTTTTTAAGGAAGTGACTTTAAATTCCTTCTTTTCTTTATTGATAATAAAAACAATAATATTATCTAAAGAAGATTTCTTAAAAGAATTTCTTTGGCAAAAAAATGCATAGGTGTTTTTTTTATCTAATTTTGAAATATTTGTTTTCAAATACTTAAAAATTTGACTTTGAGACAAGAGAGTAATATTAATTTTTGTTTCATGTTTTAAAAATTGTTTAAAAAACACCGCTACAGTTCCGTGACCCAATGTGCTTGTTTGGACCACTTCTTTTTTGGAAGATAAATTTACGGAATTTATAATTCCGTCCAAATCTTCTATCACTAAGCGATAACCCGGCACCAATTTTTTTAATTCCTGAGAAAACATTTTATCTTGATCAAAAATAAAATGTTTTTCCGAATAATTCGAAATTAATTCTTTGGATTTTTTTTTGAAAACTATTCTCGGAAAGATAGTTTCATCAAAAAGATTATTCGCCATTTCATTTATTCTTTCAACGGCAGTATTTAAGGCCAATTCAGTATTCTGAATAGTAAATTGTGCCCCTTGTTTAGTTAGGCCATAAAAACAATTGTTAAACTCATCAATCCGTCTTTTAACTAACGGAAATTGATTGTTTGTAATTTTTTGCTGACGGATTTCTTTAATTTCCGCCTCTTTAATAAGTTCCATTGTCGTGTGGTGATTTCCCATTTTCGCAATATTTTTTGTTAAATAACTTGTTTGCTCTTACCCGCAAACTTAGGTTGTCTTATTACCTTAATAAGACAATAGTGATATATCATACTTAAATAATTTTGTCAATAAAACAAGAGCACCCTATTACGAGTGCTAATATTTTACATTGTTTTTCGTTGATAAAGATATCGCCGATAAGAATGTCTTTGATATCCTTCTCCAATTTTATTAATTCGACTAGAGGAAGAAATAAACAAAGATTTTGGTTTAAAATAAATAAATTGATTATTCATTTTCTTTTTTCTAATTTCAGAACTTCCTTTTACAGATAGAAAAAAAATAATCATAAGTCCTAAAAAGGCTGTTATAGCCATAAATTGTTCTCCTTTCTTTTTTGTTTATTGTTAATTTATTTATAAAAAGAATATATACCTACTAAAATATTATGTCAATAATTTTAAAATATTATCTTTTAAAACTATTAAGTAAGTCTCTAATATGATCAAGATCATTGTAGGTTAAACCCATTTTTACTCTATTACTATAAAGATGATACATATCTCGACGAATAGTAAAAGCTGACGGATAAGTTCTTTTTCTAATTTTTTCTTTATATTTTTTTATTAGATCAAATACTATTTCTTTATCTTCTTTATCTAGCGACTTAAAATGAGGGTTACGACGCATTAACTCATCAAAACGTTGTTCTAATCGATATTCATTTTGATCTAATATATCTTTGGTAACATCTTTAAAATCCATATTTATTTTTTAAATTTATTAATAAAATCATTATAATTATCAGTTATTCCCTCTTTTTTATCATGAATTATATCTAAACCATCATTTTGTTGTCGAGGAATAAGATGCAGGTGAAAATGGAAAACTTCTTGTTGACCATATTCTCCAGCGGAATGAATTAATTGTAAATTATCAATTTTAAAAACTTCTTTGTATTTTAAAGCAATTTTTTTAGCTACTTTTATTATTTCAATTAAATAATCTTCATCAATATCATAAATATTTTCATAATGTTTTTTAGGTACAATTAAAACATGACCTAAACTAGCTGGAAAAGCATCTAAAAAAGCTATGACCTTATCATTTTCATAAATAGTATAGGATGTCATCTTTTTGTTTATAATTTTACAAAAAATACAATCATGGTCCATATATTTTTTATTAATTTTATTTATTAATTATAGCGTGTTAATATTAAATTTTCAAGAGAATAAAAAAAAGAGAATTATTTAATTCTCATTTCTTTTCTTTGATTAATGAAATAACTGACTAAGGAAAAAATCCACGTTGTCAGTATAAATAAGAAATACCCAGTAATAACAAATAGGTACATAAAGAGCGAAGTGATTACTTTCATTTTTGTTTATTTAAATTAAAGAACTATTATATTAAATTATGGTTGAAAAATATCTTCCGGTAAAAACTTAACTTCTTTGACTTCAGGAAATTGTTTAGCTGTTTTAACGATTTGATTCCAAAGTAAATTTACTCGACATGAACCACCAGTAGTTTTATTATATAAATCATTAAATTTTAAAGTAAGAAGTCCATCTTTTAAATTAGCTTCAAGTAATTCTAAACCCATTAATGGAAATTCGGTAGAAAAACCAAGTTCTTTTTCTTCGGTAGTTAAATTACCTTGTAATAATAATTTTATAGTATCTTGGATAGGAGTTGAACTTACAAAAACTTTTTTATCTACTGGTAAAATGGCCTCACTATCACAAGGAATATAATCAGCTATTTCTTTATCTTTCTTTTCATTATAAAAATAAAGAGAAATATTTTGGGTGGCTTGAGAAAATTTTACTGGAATTTCTATCTTTTTTTCATTTTCTATTAAACCAGAAGGATTATCATTCTTAAAGACTAAAGTACCTTCATTAGTTTCGGGGACGGTAAAAATTAAGGTAGTTTTAAAAGGAACAAAATCTTCTGTTAAGGGATCACTTTGAGCTTGAGCTATACTAGAAACAATTTCTTTACCATTACTATCATAAAGATAAACTGGAAAACTAGCTTCAAAAAACCATGAACCTCGAGCTTTCCCAATTATTGTCAGTGGTGATTTTATTTCTTTATTATCAAAATTACTTATTTGAGTTATAACAACCTCTTGTTCTTCAGTTTTTTTAATATTTTCTCCAATTGGAATTATAGTATTTATCTCATCTAAATTTGATATTGATTCATCTTCCCTATTATTATCAAAAGATAAAAATAAAAAAATAAAAATTAGAATACCTAGTATTATTATAATTATATTTTTGTAATCTATTTTAATTTTCATAATTATTTATTATTTATTAAAATAAAAACCACAATCTTCTTTATTTAAACTTTCTTTTTCAACTCGAGGATATTTTCTACAAACTAAAGGTCTGATTTTATAAATAGAACAATATTTTTTACCATCTTTATTTTTTAAAAATAAACAATTTCTAGGTAATGAGCAACATTTTCCGCAATTACGACAATGACCTTGTCTTTTTTTATCAATTGGTAAAAAAGCAGTTATAGTTCTATATATTTTTGTAATATAATTATTTTTTAAAAACATATTTTAAGCCTTATTTTCTTCTGATTCAATATTAGTATTATTTTGAGCAATTTCATTCATTAATTTTTCAAAATATTCTGGTTTAGTGGTTTCTAGTAATCTATCAGCATCCTGACTTAATTTATTATTATTATATAATCTTATAAGCTGATTATAATGTTCATGAGTAAATTTTTCTCCATATTTTTTTATACCTAATTTTTCCATTTCTAAATCTAATACTTGTTTTCTAACCAATCTTTCACTCGGATCAAAAAAATAACCATAATTACTATTTTTTGTGGTATAAGATTCTTTTAAAGTTTGAATAGTTTTTTTAGATATATTTTTTTCACCCAAAGTAACTTCGTGTAAAATTTCATGATAAGTAGCTGCTTTTAAATATTCTTCATCCTCACTATTGTATGGTAAATAAATATTTACTGTTCCACCTAAATAATAGGAAAACATTTCAACATTAGAATCACTATTTAAAGCTTCTAAACTAACAAAATTACATTTTAAATTAGCTAAATTTTTTAATCTAATTTGTTGTTGAACAGTAGCTTCTAAAACATTGGAATCAAGTTCAATAGTTAATTTATTTAAATATTCTTTACTTTCAATATGAATTTTAATTTCATTTTTTATAGAATCAACCATTTGATTTAAATCATTAAATTTCTCTAAAGCTTGATTACGATCAGAGGGAGTAATATTAATTTTAGGTAAAGCTGATTCAAATTCTTTTCTATAATTATTTAAATAATAATTATAGGTTTCTAATTCTTTAGGGGTTTCAGCTTCATCTCTTTTTAATTTCATTATTTCGATATTAAACATTAATGTTTTTATTTCATTATCAAATTTAGAGTTGGTCATTATCATAATAGCATTAACCGTTTCTTGTTGTTCAGCAGTTAATTCAATATTTTTTTCTGATTTTTCTGGATTGGAGTATATTTCAGTTTGCTTTATATCTGATTTTTCTTCTACTTTTATTGGTGGTTTTTCAACCGAACCACTGCCAAATAAAGTTAAGAAAGATAAAGACATTAAACTTTTTCTAATAGTAAGATTATTAGTAATCTTATTTAATAAATTAGATTTTTCTTCATCGTTGTTTATTTGTTCAATTTTTTTAAAAAAATTATATTTCATAAGTAATTAATTATTTTATTAAAATATATTAATTTGTTTTAATAATTATACTTTGAGCTATACGATTAATAATGCTATCTATATCAAAGCTTAAATTTTCTTTTTCACATTCCGACATTTGAGGATCATCATAATTTTTACATTGTACAAAACGTAATACAAAATTGATAATTATTGTTTGATTGTCTTTAGGAAAAGTATAGGTATAGGTAGTATAAGTACTACCAGCAGCTCCTTCACTTTCTTTGGTTAAACAATATTTATTATTATCTACTAAACGTAATTCTGTTCGTCCACCTGCTCTAACTTCATCACCAGATGGATTACAAATAAATTCATTGTTTGTTGTTTTTACTTGAGGTGGCCAATTAACCAGACTAATATATTTTGTTAATAATTCTTTAGGGTATTTAAAACTAATATTATTATCAGTAATAGTTGTCCATAAATCATTATCTTCTTCCTTGTTATTATAGCTTATAGTCCAAATTGCATAAAAACGACTATATTGGCGTCTAGTTATAACAACATCTTTATTAGATGATTCATAAAAATAACCTGAACCCATTTGATCTATAAATTTATAGCCTTTATCTTCCATAAAAGCATCAATTATCATGGCTCCATTCGAACTTTTAGTTAAATAACTATTATCACTATTAGATAATTTAACTATATCTGATTTACTAAATGTTAATTGAAAAATAGATTTAATTTCAGGCCAAGGATTTCCCTCTTGAAAAATAACTTTAGAATAATTACAAAATAAAAAGCCTAAAAGAAAGCTACTAATAATGATTATTATAATTATACTTTTGGAACGAGGTTTAAAAGACATAGTAATTCTTTAATATTTTTATATCTTATATTATATTCTAGTAAATAATTACTTAAATATCAATATTACTTATTATTTTGTTTTTTTGGTATAATATAAAGATATAATTTAATTTAAATTAATGAAAAAAGTAAAAATTGCCCATATTCATGTTTGGGATAAAAAAAATAAAGGAGATTTAGCTATAGTTATGGCTGTTAAGGATTTATTAATAGAAAAGTTTATTAATATTGATTTTTTAGATTTCCCTATAGAATTTTTAAGTCAAGGAAGTACCCATGATATTAAAAATATAAATTCTTGTGATTTTGTAATTATTGGAGGTGGTGGTATTTTTTATCATTATTTTCTTCCCTTTTCTAAAAAAATTATATCAAAAATTAAGAAACCTATATTTATTTTTGGAACTGGTTATATTCAAGAAATTGGTTCTAAAGCTTTGAAACCTGAACAATTAGATTCTTTAATGTATTTGATAGAAAAAGCAAAATTAGTGGGTTTAAGAGATAATTATACTAAAAATTTTTTAATAAAAAATGGAGCTCATTCTGATAAAATTAGTTTAATTGGTGATCCCGCTATTTTATTAAAAGAAAAAAAGATAATAAATAATAAAGCACAGGAATTTGATTTAGATGCTAATATTTTAAAAATAGGGTTAAATTTAAATTATTCTGGTTGGTTAGGATTTGGTCAATACAAAAAAGAAATATTATCTTCCTATAAAAATGTAGCTAATTATTTTATAAAGAAATATGGAGCTCGAATTTATTATTTAAAACATCATCCTGGAGAAGATCAAATAATAAAAGAACTTGATTTCCCTATTTTTAAAATTGTGGATTTAAATCCTTATCAACAAAAATATCTTTATTCTAAAATGGATTTAATAATAGGTATGATGCTTCATTCTTGTGTAATGGCTTTTGGAGCTTTAACTCCAGAAATAAACTTAGCTTATGATATAAGAAACAAAAGTTTTGCTAATTTTATAAAAAGTAAAGAATTATTAGTAGAATTAAATGATTTAAAATCTGGTATTTTATTAACAAAAGCTAAAAAAGTTTATCAAAACAAGGATTTTTATAAAAATAAATTTTTAAAAGAAAAGAATAAAATAGAAAAAAGCTATCAAGATTATTTAGATAAAATTTATAAAAATATTTAAATAAATAAAAAATAATAAACTAATCCTGCAAAGATATTTTTTCTAAATTACCATCCAAGACGATATCTGTCATTGCCTTAATTTCATCAAAATATGAAACATCTTCTGGAACTTCATTTAAAAGAAAAATCTTTTTATTATTAACATGTGCAAAACCAATTTCCATTAAAGTATTTCCACCAACATAATTTTTAATTCCTTTCTTATCAAAATTTAAAACTAAAATTGCATCACTATTAACTATGGCATCATAATACCATTTGATATAACCTTGTGATTTTTTAGCCTTATAATGCTCTCCACTACTTATTTGACTCCAAAGTTCTTGTTTTTCTCCATTAACGAATAATTCATAATCTGGATGAATTATCGGTTCATGACCTAGTGAAGATAATTTATCTCTATATTCCAACATTTTTTCCTTAAAAGATGAGCTTCCACAAATAACTATTTTCATAATTTTAATTTAATTAATTATATAATATATAATAAAAATAGCATAAAAATGCTATTTTTTCAATTTGCTCGGAGTTTGGGATACAATTGGGGCGTTAAGTACTCAAATTAAAAAATATTAGTATTTTTTGGCAATAAAATGAAAAATGTGCCAATGCTTTTCTCCGTCCATGGCTGTTTGACCGTCTTTTTCTTCTTCTTGAAAATAAATTATGTCTAAATTAGTTAAAAACTTTTTAATTTCTTTTTCTGTATAGACGCAAATGCCCGTGGCATTACTCCAACTATCATTTTTACCAAAAAATTGCCCAACAAAAATTCCATTATTTTTTAATGAATTCTTAATATTACTTACCACTTCATTAATCTTTTCTTTTTTAATAAACGGTAAAACAAATTGGGCGTTAATTAAGTTAAATTTATTTTCTGAAAAATTATAATCTTCAATCGCAGTTTTTTTAAAAATAAAATTCTTATTATTTATTTTACTGATTAACTCTAGATTTTCTTCGTTATCAATGGCAATAACTTTTTTAAACCCATGTTCTAATAAATATTTTGATTCATTAAGTGCCCCAGCTCCTAAATCCAGGGCGACTTCTTTATCTTTTACATATTTTAAAGCTTGCACCAATAACTGTCTTGGTGGCTTATTTTTTGTGGTATTAATATACTCCTTCCAATTGAACATATGGGTTAATAATATAATATATTTTTATTATATATTAAAAGTTTTAAAATAAAAATATATCAAAAACTTTAGAACATTAACCTTAATAAATACGAGTCTTTCGGCTCATTTTTATATCAATGCTCGGGGATTAGGATTCGAACCCAAATAAACAGGACCAGAACCTGTTGTCCTACCATTAGACGATCCCCGAATTATTTTATCTTTTCCCAATTAGCTATATTCCCTTTTACTATCTTAAAAACCTTATTTCCCTCTATTTTACTAATATCTTTTAAATCTAAATATCTTTGATAATCTCTAATCTTTATCTTTTTTAAGAAATGATCAAATTCATATCGTATTTGACCATTACTTATTTCAATCTTCTTCTTTAAATAATTATTGTCTTTTAAATTTATTTTTCTTTTATCAAAATGATAACCCCTTGTTTGAGCTTCATTAAATATTTGATATAGATAAAAATTAATATTTTTTAAAGTATCATCACTAGTTTTAAATCTTAGAAGTTGAGGATGATTTCTATAACCTTTAGTTTTATGCTGTAATACTTTTTTAGCTAAGAGTGATTCTCGCCATAGAGCTATTAAACCAATACTATCTAAGTATTTTGGATCAAAACTCCATAATCTCATATTATTCTTTTTTTGGTTTCATTAATGGAAATAGAGTAGTTTCTCTTATTGGTTTATCAACTAAAAAAGAAAATAATCTTTCACCAAAACCAAAACCACAAGTTGGTGGCATACCATGTTCTAACATTTCAACAAATTCAAAATCTGGCATCATAGCTTCTTCATCACCTCTATCAATTAATTCTTGTTGTAATTCAAATCTTTTTCTCTGATCAATGGGATTATTTAATTCACTATAGCCATTACCAATTTCACTACCAGCTATTATAATCTGAAATCTTTCCGTTAATTCCGGATTATCTTCTTTTGATTTAGCTAAAGGAGAAACTAATTTAGGATGATTAACTAAAAAAGCTGGACCAGCAATATTCTTACGACAATATTTCCATAAAGTATCCATTAATCTTTCTTTAGTTTGTCCATCATACTTAACTTTTAATTCTTCTAATTTTTTTATCATTTCATCTTCACTTGCTTCTAAAACATCAATACCAGTTTGACGTAAAACTTCTGACCTATAATCAATTTCTAGCCAATCAGCTGATAAATCATAAGTAAAATCTTTGGTAGTAAATTTAGTTGTGCCAAAAACTTGTACAGCAATCTCTCGATATAGTTCTTGAGTTAATTTCATACCATCTTGGTAATTAGCATAAGCCCAATAAAATTCCATATTAGTAAATTCTTGTAAATGATCAGGACTACTACCTTCATTTCTAAAAGCTTTACCAATTTCAAAGGTTTTTTCATAACCAGCCGCCATTAATCTTTTTTGCCATAACTCTCCAATTGATATTCTCATAAAAACATCAATATCAAAATCATTATGATGAGTTTTAAAAGGTCGAGCCTCAGCTCCACCCGTAGTAGTTTCAAGTACGGGTGTTTCTACTTCAAAAAAACCTTTTTTAATCATAAAAGCACGAGTTACTTGCCAAAACTTTGCTTTTTTTACAAATAATTCACGTAAATCATTGTCTAATAATAGATCCAGATAACGTTTTCTTAATTTTTCTTCATTATCTTTTAAACCATGCCATTTTTCTGGTAATGGTAACAATGCTTTACTTAAAACTCTATACGATTTAACAAGTAAACTAGATTCACCTTTATGAGTTAAAAAACAAGTACCACTTACTTCTAAAAAATCAGCCATATCAATTAATTTTACAAAATTTTTGTAATTATCATCGCCTAATTCATTTTTAGAAAAAGCCAATTGTATTTCACCAGAAAAATCTTTTAAATTAACAAAACTTAAATTACCATGACCACGAATAATCATAATTCTTCCAGCCACCGATACTTCTTTTTTACTACTTTCTAAATCAGAAAAATTCTCTAAAACTTCTGAAATTATATGAGTCCGATTAACTTTACTGGGATAGGGATTAGCAAAAGTAGCTATTTTATCCAGTTTTTCTTGGCGTTTATCTTTCTCGCTAAGTATATTAATTTCCATATATTTTATATATATAAATTAATTAGTTTATTTTACATTTAAAATTTTGTATTTTACTTCCCCTCGAGGAGTTTCTACTGTAACTTCATCCCCTTTCTTTTTGTTCAAAAAAGCCATACCTAAAGGTGATTCATTAGAAATCTTACCATTCAAAGGATCAGCTTCGTTAAAACTAACAATTTCATATTCTTTTTCTTGTCCATTAGATACAACCTTAACAATAGACCCCATATCAATTTTTCCTTTATCATTATTAATATTTTCAACTATAGTAACATTTTTTAATATATTACTTAATTCTAAAATACGACCTTCATTTAAAGCTTGAGCATCTTTAGCTTCACTATATTCAGCGTTTTCACTTAAATCCCCTAATTCTTTAGCTCGTTCAATTCTTTCGGCAATTTCTTTACGTTTGACACTATTTAAATAATTTAATTCATCGTTTAATTTATTATAGCCTTCTCGAGTTATAATTTGTTCATTCATAATGTTTATAACGATTTAATAATTTAAAAAATCGTTGATTAAAAATAATTTAATAATGTTAATAATACACTATTATTTAAAAACTAGCAAGAATTTAAACCTATTTTAAAAACAATAGGATAAGATAGATAATCAATAGATGAACCGGATAAAAGAGATAAGCTATTACTTTATTAATCTTAAAATCATATTGTTTAAAATAATAGATGATAAAAAAAGCTGGAATAGCAAAAATCTGTAAAAAACTAGTAGGAGTAATTAAGACAAAAACGAATGTTAAAAGTGATTGAGCAATTATTAAGTAAATATTATTTCTAAAAATATAGAAAAACAAAATCATTAATACTCCATAAACCCCATAATCAACTTTAAGCCAAAAAGTAAATAAAGATAAGATGATAAGACCTAATATTTTTAACCACGGCTTTTTTACTTTATCATAAATTGATATAGCTAGTAATCCTAAAAATAGAGTAAAACAAATATTTAATTTTCCGTTATGGAGTAATAGAGAAAAAATAGGTTGTGAAATTAAAGCTAATAATAATAATCTCTCACCATATTTTATTACATTTTTAGTTTTAGTGTAACCAAAAGCAATACCAAAGGCAAAAAAAGGAAAAGCTAAACGACCAATAATACGAAACTCGGTCATTTCCGGAAAAAAGAATAAACCAATATGATCAATTATCATGAAAGCAAAAGCTAATATTTTGAACATAATCTATTACTTAAAAATAAACTAGAAAGAAGTAAAAAACCAATACCTAAAGGATGATTTAAATAAGGGGTAAAAAAATTAATAGCTATTAAACAAATAATAGCACTTAAAATACCTAGGCTTAATAAATTTTTATTATTTTTAAAATTAAACCAAGCTTCTTTGAGTATTGTAATAAGTAGATAAATATAGGCTAAAACACCCAATAAACCTAATTTTAACCAAATATCAAACCAGCCCCATTCAAAAGCATAGGTTGAATACAGACCATCAGCACTTTGCTCTAATACCCTCGGATCACTTGATTGATACTCTAATCGAGCCCCAAAACCCCGACCAATTAAAAAATTATTCTTTAAATCCCCTTTTATTATCTTAAGTAAGGCCCACCTAGATGATATAGCTGATTCATTAGAAATAATATTAGCTCGACTAGAGAGTGAATTTAAATTAAATTGAGCTTGACTATTAGGCCAAGGAAATTTAATACTTACAAACATTATTAAGAAACCAATAATTAAACTTAAAAGTATTGTACTTATATATTTTATAGTAGTCTTAAAACCAAATTTAATTAAAATAATTAGACCTAAAAACAAAATTGAACAAACAGCTCCAACCCAAAAACTACGAGAAAAACTTAAAATTAAAGCTGAAGCTAAAAATGATAAAAAAATTAATAAATAAATTTTTTCCTTACGACTTTTAGTTTTTATTATTTGAATTGAAAAAAGAATAAAAGCTAAAACTATAAAAATTTGTGATTGAAAAAATACCCGATAAAAACCATCACCCATATTAGTTATTTCTCCTAAACTATAAGTTCTGGTCCAATAATAAAAATCATAAATTACTCCAGGAATATTATGAGAGAATAAAAATAAAACTAATAAAGATTTAAACACCAAGAAGATAATGGCTGCTAAAAAAATATTAACAATATTAGACCAGAAATTTTTAATTTGATCATCTTTATTAACAGCCATAATATGCCAAACAGGAAAAATTAAAGTAAAAAATAACCAAGCATTAAAATCAAAAAAAGCATCACTAAATCCATTCTTTATTATTCCAAAAATTACAGCTAATATAACAAAAAATGATAATAAAGAAAAACTTTTAAGAAATGGGATATTTAAATATTTTTTTATTAAACCAGACTTCTCTTTAAACCAAGTTAATAAAAATTTAGCTAACCAGACTGACATTATAATCAACCATAAAATAATTCTAATTGAAATTTTAATTCCTCCATTATCCCAAAAGAAAATATAGCCCATAGAATCAAAAAACAATTCTGCTGTTACCATGTATAAACCCCATTCCAGTTTATAAATTGATAAAACTATAGCGCTTAAAGCTAAAATAAAGAAAATTATTATATTTAAATTTGGATAATAATATGATAAAAAAGAAGTAGCTTCAACTAAAAAAATAATAGCCGTAATAACAGCAATTTTTCTTTTATTTTTTAAAATATAATTAAAATCAAACATATTAATCTATTAACTTAAATTGTGCTTAGCTTTAATAATAGCCATAGCTTGTTTATACTTTTTTACTTGAGGTAAAAATGGTAATGCTTTATAAGCAAAAGCTGGTAACCAGGAACTAATATTACCACTAGGACTAACTTTAAATAAAGCTTCTTCAATAAAAACACCAGTATGACCATTTTCTAACATGGTTAACCATAAATCCCAATCTTGTAATTTTTTAATACTTTCATCCCAACCATTTTTAGGAAAAGTTTCTGTTCTAATTAAAGCCATAGTATGAATATATGGCATTTTTTTTAAACGATTGGGATCAAAGGGCCATAATTTAAAAAGTTTTTTACCCCAATAAAAGGAAGAATAGGCATAAGCCGAACTAGGATTATCTTTTAAAGACTGTTGCATTTTTTCCAAAGCATCAGTCTTTAAAACAGCATCAGCATCACAAAAAAATAAAAATTCACCTTGAGCTTTTTGCCAACCTAAATTTCTAGCTACAGGTGCTCCTTGATTTTTATTATTATTAATAAAATAATAACAATTATCTAATTTATTATTTTTAGAAAAATTTTCAAAAACTTTTTGCGTATTATCAGTTGAACCATCGTTTTCAATAATAACTTCAAAATCACGCCAAGTTTGATTTTCAATACTTTTTAAAGTAGCTAATAAAGTTTTTTCTCCGTTATAGACAGGAATTATTATAGAAATCATATTACTTAATTAAAAAATTATACATAAGTTCAATTTGATGTTTCCAGCTAAAATCTTTTAAAGCCCTTTCTCGGCCTAATTGACCTAATTTTAATCTTAAAAAATCTTTATCTAATAAACTTAAGATAGCCTGACTAATTTCACCTATATTCTCAGGATTAACTAATAAACCGTTAACACCTGATTCAACCGCATCACTAACTCCGCCACTACGACCAGCAATTACCGCCTTAGAGGCTAGATTAGCCTCTAAATAAACAATACCAAATCCCTCAAAATCTCCTAGAATATTACGAGATGGCATAATAAATATATCACAACAAGACAGTAATGACCATTTTTCTGATTCACTTACTTCCCCAACAAATTTAATATATTTTTCCCAATTAGGACCTAATTCTTCGTAAGCTACTTGCTTTAAATAATTAAAATCTGGGCCCTGACCAGCAATTATATATAATAAATCAAAATCGGGACGTTTATTTAAAATTTCTTTTAAAGCTTTTATAACATAATCAAATCCTTTACGTTTTACCAAACGACCTAAACTAAATAAAATTTTATAATCGGTTAAACCATTTTTGTAACGAATACTTTCATTATTATCACAATTAAAATTAGAAAAATCTTTTACCCCTGGATTAATAACTTTAACTTTATTATTATCTTTTATAAAATCAGTTATTAATTTAGATGTATAGGAATTAGCTGAGATTATTTTATCAGCTCGATTTAAAATTAATCGACTTAATGTTTTTTTATAATAATTTTTAGTAGCTAAACTAAAATCCATACCATGTAAAACTACAGCATATTTTATTTTAAATAATTTACTAATTATATAAGTGGCTGTGCCTAAAGGTAAAATATGACCAACAATTATATAATTAATTTGGTTTTTCTTAACTTGATGGTATAATTTAAATATTGTTTTACTCCACCTTATAATCCCCTTTTTTCTTAAAAGTTCATTATTATTGTTATTTAAAACCGATAATTGACTATTTTTAGGCCAATAATAAGCTAGATTAGTATAATAATTAGCTACCCCGCCCTTAAATGGAAAATATTCTAATGTTAATAATAAAAATTTCATATTATATTTCTTGAGCTTTATCTTTTTTAAAAGATTTTAAAATATATTTTAAATCTTCTTTATTATAAGCACCTAACAAAAATAAAATGATAAAATAAAGTATCATAGCAAAAAAACATAATAAAAATATATTTATTTGATTTTTTAAAATAATTATTAATCCCCCCATTAAAATTGAAGCTAAAAGTATCTTTAAAAAATTAATAATATTGCTTTTAAATTTATAAGTAATAATTTTTCGACATTCTATAATTCCTAAAATAAACATTAAACCATTAGATACTAATACCACAACTGAAGCCCCCACTGCCTGAAATTTTGGTATTAAAATAATATTTAAAATAATAGCCATTATTAAAGTAATTAACATATTTCTAGTATTTTTCTTTTGACGATCACAAGCATTAAGTAAAGATCCAATCGGAAAATTTACAAAGATAAATACTAAAGCCAAAATAGAAATTCTAAGTGGCCATAGAGCTCCCTCATAACCACTTTTAAAAATCATAATAATTTGATCAGCTAATAAAAAAACGGCTACTGAAATTGGAATTGAAATCATCATTAAATAATCAAGTGAACGTCTAAAAGCGGTATTTAATTGTTCTTTATTATTTAACCAATAATAACTCATAGCTGGATACAGTGAAGCGACAAAAGCCATCGGTAAAAATTGTAAAGCATAAATTATTTTAAAAGCTACTTGATAAATGCCGACATAATAATCACCCGAAAAAAAAGATAATAAGACTGAATCTAAATAGGTATATAAACGTTGAAAAATACCATAAAAAGCAAAAGGTAAACTTAAAATTAAGATATTTTTAAAAATAGGTAAATTAAAAGAAAATTTAATTGGCATTTTTATTTTAAATTTTAAAATTGCCCCAGAATAAATAAAATTAAAAACACTAGCTAAAACTAAAGATAACATTATTAATCTTAAATCCAAACCTAATATTAAAAAGGTCCAACCAACAGCTAAAACAATTAATTGAAAAATAATTGAGGAGATACTTTCAAATTTTAAATTATGAAAACCACGAATTGCTCCAAAAAAAGTTAAAGTAAAAGAATCAAGTACCATACAAATACTAGAGATATAAACTAATTGTCGACTTAAAGCATCATAATCACCTAAGATATTAATAAATAAAAAGACAGCTAACACTGATAAAAATGAAGTGATTAATTTTAAACCTAGAATATTTGATAATAATTTTTCTGATTTTTCCTTAGTTTTGGCTGTTTCCCGAATTAAATAATTAACTAAACCCAAATCAATAAAAATAGCAAAAATTGTGGTAAAAGAAATAGCAAAATAATATTGGCCTAAACTATCTGGACCTAGATTACGAGCTAATAAAATAAAATAAAAAAACGAGATAACTTTTTGAATTATTAAAGCTACCGTTAAATAAGATGTATTTTTTGCAATATTTTTTATTTTTTGAGTTTCAGCCATATTTTTAATACCTTAATTATAACATAAAAACAAATAAAATAAACAATATAAGCTATATAATAATTTATAATAAATTTATCTAGAATTTAAAAACCTTAATACTTAAATATTGTATAATATATTAAAATAACAAGTCATTATTATTTATTCTTAATTTAAATAAAATTATAATTATTATATTTTTATTTAAAAAAATTATGAAAATATTAATTATTGAAGATGACAAAACAGTCACTTCCCTCCTGAAAGAATCTTTAAATAAAGAAATCTTTTCAGTTGACTTCTCTTATGATGGAAATAATGGTTTATTTCTATTTAGAACCAATCACTATGATTTAATTATAGTTGATTATAATATTCCTATAAAAAATGGTCAGGAAGTTATAAAAGAAATTCGACAGGAAGATAAAAATATAAAAATAATAGTTTTAACAGTTGATGCTAGTTTAGAAACTAAGGAAGCTTTTTTTAATTTAGGAGTTGATGATTATGTCACTAAACCTTTTATTTTTAGTGAATTATTATCCCGCATTAAGGCTGTTATTCGCCGACCCAATATTACTCAAAAATTAATTTATAAAATTGATGACTTAATAGTTGATATTGATCGTCACTTAGTAACACGAGATAAGAAAAGTATTTATTTAACCTTTAAAGAAATGATGCTACTGGAATTTTTATTAAAAAATAGAGGTAAGGTCCTTTCACATACTGTTATTATGGAAAATATTTGGGATTTTAATGCTGATCCTTTTTCTAATACTATTGAATCTCATATTTTAAAACTACGTCGAAAATTAAATCCAAATCGTAATAAAAGAGAGTTAATTCACACTATTAAAGGACGAGGCTATAAACTAGATCTAAAAAAATGGTAAATTAATTTAAATCTACCTTTTTTACATTATCTAATTTTTTCTTTAAAAACATTTCACCTAATTCTTTAAATTTTTCAACATTATCCGTTACATAATAACAACAATTATCTTTTTTACCCTTAGATAATTTAATATCAGTATGACGTTTTAAATAGTCACCTAAACTATCACTAACAACCTTACCGGGATCAAAAACTAAACATTTTTTTCCCATTATTCTTTTTATATCTTTTAATAAAAAAGGATAATGAGTACAAGCTAATACTAAAACTTGAACTTGTTTAACCTTTAATTCCAATAAATATTTTTTTAAAATCATTCTGGTTTCTGGTCTTTTAAACCAAGCTTCTTCAACCAATGGAACTAATAATGGTGTAGCTTTTTGAAAAATTTCAATATCATCTTTTAAAGCCTTTATTTCATCAAAATAAATATTAGAATTAATAGTTGCTCTAGTTCCGATGATGCCAACTCTTTTTACATTTTTTAATAAAGCAACTTTTTCGGCAATTGGTCTAATTACTCCTAAAACTCTTAAATCTGGGTATTTAGCTTCTTGTTGTATTCGTCTTAAAGCTTGAGCGGACGAAGTATTACAAGCAATAATAATTAAACGACAACCTTGAGCGTATAAAAAATCTATGGCTTTAGTAGTATGGCCATAAATTGTTTCTGGAGATTTATTACCATAAGGAACATTAGCGGTATCTCCTAAATAAATATAATTATAATTTGGATAATCAAGTAAAAAATGACGTAAAACTGTTAATCCACCTACACCTGAATCAAAAACTCCAATCATATGATATTATTTTTTAATTTTATAATTTAAATTTAATTCAATAACCACTTCATAATTTCCTACACTAATATTTGAATTTTCTGCTCCGCCACCACCTAAACCTTCACCCCCATAAGAAGAATAGGAATAATTAATAGTCGGACTAATAACATTTTCCCACCAACCAACAATGTCTCCTAATGATACACCAATATTACTTGCTAAATCAACTGCCTTGTTTTTAGCATCATTTATAGCCAAGATTCGAGCCTCCTGTTTTAAAGTTTCAATATTAGAACTAGTAAAAGTAATACCATCAATTTGATTAGCTCCAGCTTTAGTTGATTCTGATACAACTTTATTTAATAAACTAATATCTTTATCAACATTATTTATTTTTATAACAATTTGTTGATTAGCATTATAACCACCTAAAGTACTAATACCATTTATATAATCATAATAAGGATAAAGTGAATAAGTTTGAGTTTTTATATCCTTAGCCTCAATTCCTAAACCTAATAAAGTTTTTTCAATCTTAGAAACTTTATCATTTAAAGCAGTTAAAGCTTCTTCGGCTTTAGCGCTTTTATTAATTGAAACACCTAAAGTAACATTAGCTATATCTGGTTGATAAGAAATTTCACCTCGACCAGCAACCGAAACTTGATTATTATAATTATTTACAATTCGATCTCGTAAAATAGATATAATAACTATAGTTGTTAAAGCTAAAATAAAAACAATAACAGTAAGTAATTTAAAACCAGTATAACAACGTGGTTTACCTGTTAGTTTATTAGCAATAACTTCTTTTAATTTTTCACTTGATTTATTATTCATATTTTTTATTATTCCCTTTTAAAAATATTTAAAAGAAAATTAAGTTTAAAATAATTTAAAATTATTTATAATTAAAACAAATTTATAACCTAAAAAAGTAGCTGCTTTACGACAAAAAATCATACGATCATTAAAAATTTCAAAATATTCCATTACTCCTGTAATTTTTAAATCAATTTTTAAACGTAAAACAATTTCCTTCTTAAGTTTATTAACTCTAAAACTAGAATCAATTACTGAATAATTAACTCGATCATGAATATCTTTTTTTATATTTTGTGGACTAGTATCTCGAACTCGACTACGATGAACATCCGACTTATCAGCTAATACTAAAACGGCTCCAATATTACTAACAATTTCATGTTTTCCCTCATCATGATCATTAATAGCCTGAACTATTTCTAAAACTTCAGATAGATTATCATCTTGAGAGAAAAACTGAGAAAAAAGCATGGCTCCGGCAAAACAATGTTCTGATCTTTGTAGAAAATTACCCATATCATGACAATAACCAGCAATCGCTGACAATTCTTGTTCTCGTGTACTTAAACCGATATTTTTAGCTAAACTTTTAGCTCGATCCGAAACCATATTAATATGACGTGGTCCATGATCAGTAAAACCTAAATGATTTAGATAATAAGCTGATTTTTTTATACATTCTTTTATCCCGGGATGTTTTTTTACTTCTTCTAAAGTTAACATAAAAAAATATATTAATTTTAATATTATTCTATTTTAAATATTATTTTAATAAACCATGAGCAATGCTTTCTTTAATTCCAGCTCCAGTGATGTTTATAAAATCAGCTTTCCCTTTTAATTTATTAATATTTTCCGCTCCAACATAAGTCATACCCGAAGCTAAGCCCCCTAATAATTTATTAACAATAGGAATAACTGAACCTTTATATTCTACTAGAGTAACTTCCCCTTCAACATGAACAACTTCTTCTTTTTTCTTTCCATCTAAAGCCATTTTTTTAATAGTGGCTAAATAACTAGCCATACCTCGATATTCTTTATATTTTTTTCCTTTTTTCTTAATAATTTTACCAGGAGTTTCTTTAGTTCCAGAAAATAATGATCCCAGCATTACGGTATCAGCTCCAGCTCCAATAGCTTTAGTAATATCACCTGAAATTTTAATACCACCATCAGCACAAATTGGTACTTGACCTTGAGTAGCAGCATAGACATCCATAATAGCAGTAATTTGTGGAACTCCGGCCCCAGCCATAATTCTAGTTATACACATAGAACCTGGACCAATACCAATTTTAATAGCATCAGCTTTTTTACTAATAAAATACTCAGCCGCATCTTTAGTAGCAATATTACCCACCATAACATCAATCTCAGGATAATTTTCTTTAATATAATCTAAAGTTTTACCAACTCGCTTCGAATGACCATGAGCTACATCTAAAACTAAAATATCAACTCCAGCTTTTTTTAAAGCAATAATTCGTTCTTCGTAGTCTTTTATACCAATAGCGGCGGCAGTTAATAAATTTTCTTTTTTTACTTTAGCTACTTGTTTCGCTTGATCTTTTATACTCATAAAACGATGAAGCACTCCTAAACCACCTAATCGTCCAATAACAATAGCCATCTCACTTTCACATACCGTATCCATATTAGCTACTAAAAAAGGAATATCAATATAATGATTAGTGGTTACTTTAGTTTTAAAAGATACATCTTTTCTAGATGCTACTCGATTATATTTTGGAACAATCAAAACATCGTCATAAGAATAACCTGGACCAATTATCCTAGCCATATTTTTAAAATTATTAATTATTAAGACCAGATTGATTATATCATTTTAATAAAAAAATGTCATCAAAAAAAAAGAAGACCTCTATTTTATAAGAGATCTTAATTCTTTTGTGGAATTTTTAATAATAATCAGGATGTTGTTGAAAATGAAAACCATTTTCTTCTAAGATCCCTGAATTATTAACTACAAAAATGTTAAACTTTATCTCCGGAAAACATTTTATTGTTTTAGAGACATCGGCCACTACATCTTTAGTAGTTAAAAAACCACAATGCTTATTACCAGAAACATCTAAGTAATAAACTTTCTTTTCTTTCACTTTAACTTCTATCGCCATATTAGCAAATTCAGTCAATGGTTCTAAAAAGAATTTAATTTCATTAGTTTCATCTGTTTCATTCATATTCATGATTAATTTTTTATATTATTTAATTTTTTTTATTCTAGGGGTATATTAAAAAAAATTTTTAATTTAGTCAAGCTTATTTTAAATAATCTTATTTTTAATTCTTTTATTAAAACTTTTTTTACGAGCATAATTAGCAAAACGATGAGCCTCGTCTCTGGCTTGAAGTAAAATATCTTTTATATTTAAAACTTTATCTTTAAAATCTTTGGTAGCTGTTTTTAAAAATACTAATTCATCTCCCGCAAATTTAGATAAACCAACAACATTATTAATATTATATTTTTTAAAAATTTTACTTAAAAAATCAATTTGAGGTCGTCCCCCATCAATTAGTATGAGATCAGGATAAAGCCAATCTTGGTGCTTAAGACGACGATTTAAAACCTCTGATAAAGCTCTAAGATCATCACTAAAAAATTCATTTTTGATTTTAAATAATCGATATTCATTTTTATCTACTTCTCCTTGAGAATCAAATACTACCATTGAACCATAATTTTCTTGGCCTGCTAAATGAGAAATATCATAAGCCTCTATTCTATTAAAATAGATATCTGACAAATTTTTATCTCGTTCTAATAAAGAAACATCTTGTAAATGTTTTAAAGCTTGAGCTTGATTAGGATTAGCTAAGGATAATTTTTTTAATAAATTTTCTTTTTGACCAGATAATAATAGAATAATACTTTTTATATTTTTATTATAATCTTTCTTTTTTATTTTACCCACACATGATCCCGGGCATAAACCAATTTGATAATCAAAACAAGCTTTAGAAGAATTTGGCTGACAAGTTCCATAAGGAAAAATTCTTCTAATTATTCTTAAAGCATTTTTTATTAATATAGTTGATTGATAAGGACCAAAAATATAATAATCTTTAATTTGATATTTATTTAAATCTTTTCCTCGAACAATAAAAGGATAAGCCCAATCTTTTTTTGATATAATTATATAAATAAAAGATCGATCATCTTTATCTTTTATATTATATTTGGGCCAATATCTTTTTATATACTTAGCTTCTAAAATTATGGCCTCTAATAATGTTTTAGTTTCAATAGTTTTGATAGTTTTAGCTAAATGGACCATTTCTTTTATTCGATCATCAAGGCCTGATAAAAAATACTGACTAAGACGATTATGCAAACTAGTAGCTCGTCCCACATACAAAACTTTACCGGAAGCATCCAACCAAAAATAGATACCTGGTTTTTTAGAAATATTTTTTAATTGTTTCTTAAGTTTATCCATAATAAATTATTATGGTTAATTTTTACTTACTTCACCAATTGATTGCAAATCAACTAATTTTTTATACAGACCATCTTTTTTATTCATTAATTGTAAATGCATTCCCTCTTCCACTACTTGCCCATTTTCAATAACAATTATTTTATCAGCCATTTTTATAGTACTAAGACGATGAGCAATAATAATTATTGTTTTATTCTTTGAAATTTTAAAAATAGCATCTTGAATTAATCTTTCACTTTCGGCATCTAAATTACTAGTAGCTTCATCAAAAATTAAAACTTTAGGATTAGCCAAAACTGCTCGAGCAATACCAATTCTTTGTCGCTGTCCACCTGATAATTTAACGCCACGTTCACCAACTAAAGAATTATACTTATCAGGTAAACTTTCTATAAATTCATCAATATTAGCCACTTTAGCCGCGGCTTTAATTTCATTTAAAGAAATTTCTTTTTTAGAATAGGCAATATTATCAGCAATAGATGAATTAAAAACTTCCACATCTTGTGGAACAATTGATAAAAAACTTCTTAGATTAAATAATTCTAAATCTTTTAAATTATAATCATCTAGTAAGACCTCACCTGATATTGGATCAAAATGTCGGAAAATAAGACGAGCAATAGTAGTTTTACCACCACCAGATGGCCCCACTAAAGCTGTAATAGATTGAGCTGGAATATTAAGATTGATATTATCTAAAATATTATTATCTCCTTGATAAGCAAAAGTAACATTTTTAAAATTAATGGAACCATTAACTTTATTTAGTTTTGTTTTTCCGTTATTTAAAATTAAACTTTCGGTCTTTAATAATTCTGAGATTCGATTAATTCCTTCAGCTCCTTCAGCAAAACGATCATAAAGACGAAAAGCTCGAGATAAAGTGGAAAAAGATTTTTCTGATAAAGTTATCATCCAAACTAAAGTACCAATACTAATTTGATTTTTAACTACAAAAAAAATACCAAAAAATAGGAATAAAACTCGACCTAAACCAACTAAAATTTCCCTTAAATTAGCAAATTTTAAAATATAAAACCATTCCTTATTTTCAGCTTTTAAAATATTATTTTTTAAAAATGAATATTCTTCAATTTCTTTTTTTTGTTGAGAGAATGATTGAACGGTATTAACATTAATAATTGATTGAACCATTTTACCAGAAGCTTGTTCATAACTTTTATATCTTAATTTTCTGGTCGGATATATATTTTTGTTTATACTAATATTTAAATAAACTAAAACAAAAGAAAAGATAATAAAAACTAGAAAAAAACGATAATCAATAATAATAAAGATAATGGAGGTATAAATAATTTGAAAAATAACTGGTAATAATTCCCAGAAAATTGTTCCCAATAAATCAGTAAATTTAAAAATTCCACGTTCTATTTTTGTTATTTTGTTTCCGGTTTCCTCTTTTTGATGATAAGCTAAATCTAATTCTAATAATTTTTTCTGACATTTTACCGGAATATCATACTCAGCTTTAATCAACATACCAAATATTTTTCGATCTTTAAAATAATCCATTATTGATACCACTACTAAAGATAAAAAGAAAAATATGATAAGAAAAATAAAATAATTAAGTTTATTAATTGAAAAAGAATAAAGCCCATCAATCAGTAATTTTAAAATATAGGGACCAATCATCTTAACGGCCTCAATTATTATTATAAAAACAAATAAAAAAACAACCGTTTTATTATAAGGCTTCATTAATTTAAAGAAATCTAAAACTACGCTATTTTTTGTTGTCTTTTTTAAATTTTCATCCATATGTTTATTTTAAATAAGTTTTTAAATATTTACCAGTAATACTCTTATCATTTCTAATTAAATCTTCTGGTTCACCTTGAGCTAATAAATAGCCACCTTGTTCTCCACCATCGGGACCTAAATCAATTAAATAATCCATTGATTTTAACATATGCATATTATGTTCAATAGTTATGACAGTATTACCTTTATCTACTAATTTATTTAAAACCTTAAGTAAAACCGAAATATCATGATAATGTAAGCCCGTAGTTGGTTCATCTAATAAATATAATGTTTTTTGGCCTAAAACATAAGTTAATTCTTTAGCAATTTTTACTCTTTGAGCTTCACCACCTGATAAAGTAGTAGCACTTTGACCTAATTTTAAATAACCTAGACCCACTGATTGAAGAATATTTAATTTATCTGTTATATAATAATTACCATCAAATAATTTTATAGCCTCATCAACACTTAAATTTAAAACATCAGAAATATTATGCCCTTTATATTCAACTTGTAAAGTTTCTCGATTAAAACGTCGACCACCACAAACTTCACATTCTACTAAGACAGCTGGTAAAAAATGCATTTCAATTAAATTAGCTCCGGCTCCTTGGCAAGCTTCACAGCGACCTCCAGCTCGATTAAAAGAAAAACGTGATAAAGAATAAGCTCTCTCCTTAGATTCTGGTAAAGAAGCAAAAAAATCTCTAATCGGAGTAAATATTCCAGTATAAGTAGCAGGATTAGATCGTGGAGTTCGACCAATGGGTGATTGATCAATTATTACTACTCGATTTATATTTTCAATTCCCTTTATTTCTGAAACATTAACTAATTTATTTTTTTTATTTTTATTATTTTTTTCATGTACAATATTTTTATACAAAACATCATATAATAATGATGATTTGCCACTACCTGATACTCCACATAGACCAACCATTCTTCCTAAAGGAATATCAACATTAATATTCTTTAAATTATTAGCTCTGGCCCCTTTTATACTTATAATCCCTTTATTTTGATTTCTTCTTTTAAGTGGAATATCAATCTTTTTTCTAGATTTTAAATAATCCAAGGTTAAAGATTTAGTATTTTTTTTATCATTATTAAGTAAATCTTTAGTATTACCAATAGCTACAATCTCGCCCCCATTTACCCCAGCCAGTGGCCCGATATCTACTAAATAATCAGATTGTAGGATAGTTTGTTCATCATGTTCTACTAAAATAACAGTATTACCTTTATCACGTAATGATTTTAAAGTTTCAATTAATTTAAAAGTATCCCGTTCATGAAGACCAATAGTTGGTTCATCTAAAACATATAGGGTTCTAGATAATTGCGAACCAATTTGAGATGATAATCTTATCCGCTGAGCTTCACCACCTGATAAAGTTTCGGCACTACGATTTAAAGTTAAATAACCAACTCCAACTTTATTTAAAAACTCTAAACGATCAATTATTTGTTGCATAACTGTTTCTACTATACTTAATTGTCTACTTGTTAATTTTTCTAAAACTTCAGCAAAAAAATTTACCGCCTTATAAATAGATAAAGATGTAACTTCCGCAATATTTTTTTTATTTATCTTTACCGATAAAGATTCTTCTCTCAGTCTCTGACCATTACATTTAGGACAAGTCTCATTAGCATAAAAACCTATTTTTCCTAAACCAAAACAAGACGGACAAGACCCATGAGGTGAATTAAAAGAAAAAAGACGTGGTTCAATTTCTGGAAAAGCAAAATTATCATTAGGACAGGTCCAATTAGCCGATAATAGAAATTCATCTTTATCATCTAAAGATACAAAAACTAAGCCTTGACTATAGGCAATAGCATTTTCAATAGCCTCAAATAGTCGTGATTCATCATTTAAAGTTACCTTATCAATAATAATATCAATATTATGTTTTTTATTAGGACTTAATTTAATTTGATCACGCAAAGAAAAAATATTACCATCAATTCTAACTTCGCTATAACCTAAGGATAAATAATCATAAAGTAATTGATAATACTCCCCTTTTTGATCTCGCACTACTGGAGAAATAATAGTAATATATTTAGATTTAGATTCTTTAGCTCGATTTAAAGAAATATCAACCATTTCTTCTAGGGTTAATTTTTGAATTTTATGTCCACATTTAGGACAAAAAACCTCACCGACCCGTGAATACAAAACTCTTAGATAATCATAGATATCCGTTAAAGTTCCCACAGTGGAACGAGGATTATGTGATAAAGCTTTTTGATCAATAGAAATAGCCGGAGCTAAACCAATAATTTCATCAACTTCGGCTGGTTTTTTTTGACCTAAAAATTGACGCATATATGGCGATAAAGATTCAACATAACGTCTTTGTCCTTCAGCAAAAATAGTATCAAAAGCCAAAGAAGATTTACCTGAACCCGATACTCCCGTTATAACTGTCAATTGATTATGCGGTATTTCTAGATTAATATTCTTTAAATTGTGCATGCGAGCACCTCTAATAATTATTTTATCATTCATAAATTATAGTTTTGAAATAAAAACAAGCTGGAATTTATCTTCCTAGCTCAACTTAATAATATTATATTGTATTCTACACGATTATTCTATTCAATACAACAATTAATAGCTTTTTTAACTAATAGGCCTAATTTACCCATAAATCCTTTCTTTTCTTGATCTTCTTTATTTAAAGCGTCATCATCAATTTTTTTAATATCCCCGGTCTTTATTAAATTCATATTTAAACCCCAAAACAAGGAATAAAGATTATAAGCTTTAGAAAATAAATCATAAGCTTCTTCTTTTTTATCTTGACCTAATTGTTTAGTACCAACTTCCATTAAACGATAACTAGCGGCTAGTAGATGCTTAGAGATACACCAAACTTCAGCTTCAGGTTCTTTTATAATCTTCTTTAATAATTCTTTACGCATTTCTCTGACATCTTTTAATATATCATAATATTCGGTTTTGCCAGTTTTAGCTCCAGAAAAAAAGAAATGTTCTTCAATACTAACCAAATTCATAATAGCAATACTTAGGTCTTGATCAGATGATAAATCCATTTTTTCTTTTTTCTTCATTTGATCAATTTTTTCAATAAATTCATTTAAATCTTTTATCTTATTATCTTTATCCATATTATTGTTTTTAATTATAATTATTTAGTTAAAAAATAAAAAACAAAACTTAAAATTATTAAAAACCCTACTGGCATCACTACTTTTTGAAACGGAAAATAGGCTCGATTATTATTTCTGGCTTTTAAATCTTCATAATAATTAGCTAGGAACCAAAAAGCTAAACTACCCAGTATAATTCCAACAACTAATTTATCAAAAACTGGACAGCCACATAAAATATTTAAGGGGTTACCAATAAAATCCAAAAAATATAATGGTACGACGATTAATAAATAATAGGCTAAAATAGTTATTATATCTCGTCCTTTAAAAGAAATATTTTTCTTTTTAAACCAAGAAATAGTCCACATGATTAAAGAAACGGTTAAAGCTCCTACCCATAAACCCGTAATCATATCATCAATCCCTAACCATCTAGAAAAACCAATACCAGCTCCAACCGCAATAGCACAAACTGGACAAACAGCTAAAACTGGTTTAACTATTAAAAAACTTAAAAATGAAGTTAAAACTATAAAAAACTTTTTCATAATATTTATTGACTAATTTTACTTTTTAAAAAATTAATAATTTCTTGATCACCAATATAGCAATTAGAAGAATCCCATAAAAATGGTACCCCAATAGAATTAGTATCTAAATTACATAGACTAGCTTTTTCTCTTAAAGCTTGAGCATTCAACTCATCATAATAAACTTCTTTTTGAGTTATACTTATCTTATCTAAAACATTATTATCATTTATATAATCTTCTACAATCAAACAATGAGGACAACCATCACCATAAAATAAAATAATATCACTTGTAATAGAATCGTTAATTTTTTGATTATTATTTTTAATTAAAATTATTATTGAAAAAATAAAAAAAATAATAAATAAAACCATGGAAATAATTGTTTTCTTTTTCATGTTTATATTAATTAATTATTTACCCTATTATTTTATAATATTACCAGCTATAAGTAAATATGCTGATTTTATTACTGTTTTATATATATTGACACTACCTTGTATAATAAGGTAGTATGTGATATACTTAAAATAGTAAATATTAAAATAAAAAATAATAAAAATTATGGATAATGATTTAAAGAAAAATATGGAAAATGCCGCCGCTCAAATGCGTAAAGGAGTTTTAGAATTTGCTATTTTACTTATTATCTCTAAAAAAGAAACTTATGCGAGCGAAATTATTTCCAGTTTTAAAAAAGCAAAATTAACTGTAGTCGAAGGAACTATCTATCCCCTACTCTCTCGTTTAAAAAGTTCCGGTTTATTAAATTATAATTGGGAAGAATCCAAATCGGGTCCACCTCGAAAATATTATACCTTAACTAAAAAGGGTCAACAATTTTTAAATGCCTATAGCCAACAATGGCAAAATATAAGCGACACTATAACTAATTTAAAAAAATAAAACTATGAACAAAACAATAACAATTAATTTAAACGGCCAAAACTTCGTCATTGAAGAAGAAGCTTATGAAAAATTACTTAATTATTTAAATAATATTCGAGAACATTGTGGGAGTGATACTGATGCTGATGAAGTAATAAGTGATATTGAAAATAGTATTGCCGAAAAATTAAAATCAACTTTGACTAATTACAAAGATGTTATTACTGAAAAAAATATTGATGATATTATAAAAATAATGGGAACTAGTGAAGATTTTGATCGAGAAATTGGTAATACCGAAAAAAATAATTATAATAATAATTTTACTACCAGAAAACTTTATCGTGATACTGATAATGCTATAATTGCTGGAGTATCAGCTGGTTTAGGAAATTATTTTGATATTGATCCGGTTTTTATTCGAATTATATTATGTGCTTTAGTTTTTGCTGGTGGTAGTGGTATTATTATCTATTTAATTTTATGGATAACTATGCCCGAAGCTAAAACGGCTCATCAAAAATTAGAAATGACAGGACAAGCTCCAACTATTGCTGCTTTTAAAAATTTATCTAAAAGTGGAAAAAAAATTAAAGAAAATTGGAAAAAACATTGGAAGAAACAATCAACTACTAAAAAAATAATTAGTTTACCTTTTATTATTTTAAAAGGAATATTTTTAGCTCTAAAAAAAATATGGCTTAATTTATGGCCAATAATAAAAATAATTTTAGGATCACTGATGATATTATTTTCTTTAATTTGGATTGGAGTAATTGGTATAGGTTGCTTAATCTTATTTCTATACAATAATTCAGCTCATCAATTATTATTTATCCCCATATCAGAAATAACTGTATTATTACCTTATGCCTTAATGATTATAACTGGTTTTTTATCATTAACTATTCCAACAATTTTTATCCTAATAGGAGGTTTAGCCATAATAAGAAAGAAAAATATTATTTCTTTTGCCGTTGGTTCAATTTTAGTTGGTCTTTGGATGACCGCTGGAATTATTTTTTGTGCTTTTAGCGTCCGTTATTTCCCAGAAATAATAAATAAATATGATAATCATCCCCTACTACAACAAAATGAGGAAGCTATAAATTTAGAAGGAATTACAGAAATAGAAGCTAATGGTAAATTAATAAACATCACTATAAGTTCTGATACTAGTACTCCAGCTACCTTACAAGGACGAAAAATAGATCTAAATCAAATTGATATAAAATATGATAATAATAAATTAATTTTAACAGAAATTCCTTGGACTTATACTAACGGAGTTTGTATTGATTGTCATTTAGATGAAGTTAGATTAATTATAGCTACT